>Ga0194055_10000929_pt1 | contig 23775 bp, 25 predicted proteins | sample SepL449m_MetaG_FD_155482 | JGI IMG/M metagenome (GOLD analysis project Ga0194055, IMG submission 155482) | Anoxic zone freshwater microbial communities from boreal shield lake in IISD Experimental Lakes Area, Ontario, Canada - Sep2016-L442-9m | ecosystem: Environmental > Aquatic > Freshwater >... | reverse complement strand
GTACGCAACCGGATCCTGCTCGCGGGGATCATCGGGCTGATCGCTGCGCTGGTGGCTGGCTACCTAGTTGCGCGCTCATTTGGAAAGCGCGTCTCACGGCTTGAGACGACTGCCCGGCAGGTCGCCGGCGGCGACCTCTCAGCTCGTTTTACCGTTGACAACGACGACGAACTCGGGCGGCTCGCTGCGGCGCTGGAGGCAATGCAAACTCAGCTGGCAGAGCTCGACAGCGCCAGACGTAGGTTCATTGCCACCGCCTCGCACGAGCTACGCACGCCAATCTTCTCGCTCAGCGGCTTTGTTGAACTACTCGAAGATGAGGAGTTGGACGAGACGACAAGGATGCGTTTTCTCGGGCAGCTGCGCGACGGTGTGGCGCGGCTCGAGAAGCTAACGACAGACTTGCTCGACCTCTCCCGGATCGACGCCGGCGCCGTCGAGCTGCAGCGCGAGCGAACCGATATTGGCAAGCTTGCCACAGACGTCGCCAATGAGTTTGTTCCAGCCCTAACCGAACATAATTCGCAGCTCGAGGTCCGAATCTCAGCCGACGCAATATATGCCAGCTGCGACCCTGAGCGCCTCTCTCAGGTCGTGCGAATCCTCGTCGACAACGCAGTCGCCCACACTCCGAAGGGAACCGACGTGATCGTCGCCACCAGCCAACCGGAGAAGCGCGCGCGGATTGCCGTGACCGACTTTGGCGAAGGAATTCCGCGAGCCGACATCGAACGCGCCTTTGAACCGTTCTACACCTCCGACGGCACGCGCGGCGCTGGCCTGGGTCTGGCGATCGCAAGTGAACTAGTCGAGCGGATGGGCGGAACCCTTAGCGTCGAAAGCGTCCCAGGGCGCACGACCTTCGCAATTGAACTACCGGCTTAACTTGCCAGCGCGATTTTACGAGAGCCACAACGGGCGGGTAGGCTGATCAAGTGACTGAGACTCCATTCGTACTCGTATCCAACCGCGGGCCGGTGACGTTCAGCGACGACGGCGAGATCTCGCGCGGCGGCGGCGGCTTGGTGACGGCATTGACTGGCCTTGTGTCGCACCGCAAAGCGGTTTGGATTGCGAGCGCGATGTCCGACGGCGACGTGGCGCGAGCGCGCGAAGCGGGTGGGCACCCGTTCACCGTCGAGTCCCCCTTTGGAGGGGAGTACGAAGTACGACTGGTCGACAGCGATCCAGAAGCCTTCGATCGCTTCTACAACATCTTTGCCAACCCAATGCTGTGGTTTATCCAGCATTACCTCTGGGATATCTCGAACGCACCTGACGTCAGGCAGTGGGAGATTGACGCCTTTGAGCTCGGCTACAAGGTCGTCAATGAAGATCTTGCAACCGCTGTGATCGAGGAGATTGCCGGCAAGCCCGACCCGGTTGTGATGGTTCACGACTACCACCTCTACACGCTGCCTGGACTTGTCCGCGCAGCGCGGCCGGACGTATTTCTCCACCACTTCATTCACATCCCGTGGCCGCAGTCCGATGCCTGGCGAGTCCTGCCGACCGAGATTCGTGAGCAGCTCTATCACGGACTGCTCGCCAACGACATAATCGGACTCCACACGCAGGCCTACCGTCGCAACTTTATTCAGTGCTGCCGAGACCTGCTTGATCTCGAAGTCGATTTCGAGCGGGGCATCGTCTACCACGACGGCCGCGAGATCTGGATCCGCGCCTACCCACTGCCGATCGACGCCGAAGCCACCGAAAAGGTCGGCAATTCACCAAGGACGCTGGAGCTGGAGGCCGAGCTGGAGCGACGTCGGCGTGAGCATCTAATTCTGCGCGTCGACCGCGCCGACCTATCGAAGAATGTTCTTCGTGGATTTACGGCATTTGACCTCTTCCTCGACCAGCACCCTGAGTTCCGTGAGCATGTGTCTTTCATCGCTCAGCTGATGCCATCAAGGACCGACGTTCCCGAATACGCCGAATACCTCGAGAAGATCGAAGCGCTGGTAGCCGTTGTAAACCTGCGCCACGGAACGCCTGATTGGATGCCAATCCAGCTGAAGCTGCGCGATGACCTCGAAGAGGCGATGGCCTCCTACCGCCAGTACGACGTGCTGCTCGTCAATGCGATGTTCGACGGCATGAACCTCGTCGCCAAAGAAGGTCCGCTGGTAAACCAGCGTGACGGCGTCTCAATCCTTTCCGAGAACACCGGCGCGCACGAGGAGCTTGGCGAATTTGCGATTAGCGTCAACCCGTTCAATATTCAGGAGCTGGCCGACGCAATCTACAGCGCCTTGACAATGGACCCGGAGCGACGCAAAGAACGAATTGACGGGCTCAAGGCGATCGTCACCGAGCGTGATCCTGGAGACTGGGTCGACGACCAGCTGGCCGACATCCGCTCGAAGGCTGAAGCGAACGAAGCAGCAGCAACCTGAGCAAAGGTTAAGGCCAGCCGAATTCGGTTGCCGCTGCCGCCGATGATGAGCTGGACGGCTCGCCCGATGGCGGGCCTTCAGTTACTACGACCTTTGGCCGATGCGGTAAGGCCGATTTCGGGTGTGGGCTCGCCGGCTTGTGCTTCTTCAGCGCGGTTGAACTCTTCTGGCCGTGCCGGTGGCGACGATTCGTCTGGTCCCTAATCCGCGGTTCTGGCACCGCCGCTTCGGCTGGGGCCTCCACTGGCGCAGGGGCGCCGGCGGCAACCAGCGGCCGCGGCGATGGGTCGGGAATCACGGCTCGTTGATGACGTAGCCGAGGGATCCCAAAGATCAGCGCGAGCAGCGCGACAAGGGCGGCCAACTGGAGTGACGTTCGTAGCGATGGCGATGTTCGACGGCGAGCGATAACTCCCTTAGCTACGGGCCCGAAAGCTTCGCCCCCTGCTATCGTCGCGCGTCGAATGGTGGCTGCTGCTCCAACTTACGATCTGATGCTGATGCTCGACCCAAAGGCCGAGCCGGCGACGCGTACCAAAATACGTGGCGACGTAAAGGCAATGATTGAGGCTGGCGGCACGATCATTGGCGATCACGACTACGGCAATCGCAAGATGGCCTTTGAGATCAACCACGAAGCCAACGCCGAGTACGACCTGGTCCAGTTTCACGGCCCCAACAGCGTGCTGGAGCAGCTCCAACGTACGCTTCGGATCACCGATGGCGTAACTCGCTTCAGGATCATCAAGCTGCGCGCCGGCGTTGGCGATCCTCCCGACTTGCGCCAAGAAGCCGTCGCTGAGGCCGAAGTTGTCGCTGAGGTTGAGGTCGCCGCTGAGGCCGTTGAAGAAGCGGTCGCCGAAGAACTCGTCGAAGAAGCCGTAGTTGAAGCTGTGGTCGAAGAGGCAATCGCTGAGGAGATCGTCGACGAGGCGGTCGCCGAGTCGGAAGCCAGCGGCAGCACCCCGCCAGCCGCCTAAACGGCGCTGTCAGATTTACGAATCGCAACGCGACCGTAAAACAAGTGCGCAAATTGCGACTTGATCGCTAACCGTCGCCGAGCTGCGCTTTAGACTCGCGGCATAACGAAAGAAACTGATCCAGGTGCTCTAAGCGCCCGTTGAAAGGACCGAATCCCATGGCCGCCTCAAATATCAACCGAGTGATTATCACCGGGAACCTGACCTCCGATCCTGAACTCCGCGCGCTGCCGAGCGGCAATTCGGTCTGCAAGCTCCGCGTCGCTTGTAATACGCGCCGCAAGGACAGCGCCTCAGGCGAATGGGTCGACAAGCCCAACTACTTCGATGTGACAGTTTGGGGCGCTCAGGGAGAGAACTGCTCCAAATACCTCGCCAAGGGCCGCGGCGTCGCCGTCGACGGGCGCCTTGAGTGGCGCGAATGGGAGACGCCTGAGGGCAACAAGCGCCAGGCCGTTGACATCATTGCTGACAGCGTTCAGTTCCTCAGCGGACCGCGTGATGAGACAGGTGGCGGGCAGGGCGGTTTCACTCCGGCCTCCGATGTACCTGCTGACACAAGCGACTTTGCTAGCGCACCTGCCGGAGCACCGGCAGCGGCTGGCGAAGACGACATTCCGTTCTAGCCTCGTAGCGGACTGAGTAAATAGCGCCAAGGCGCTACTCTTTGGCTCGCAGCAGCGTTTTTTCGCGCAGCTGCAGGAAACTGTTTTCCAGCGCGCGCCCATCGGCGCGCGTTTCCACGAAGAACGAGAGTCAGAGACAGCTCAGTGGCTAAGAAGAAAGAAACCAACTCAGCGCGCCGTAAGGACAAGAAGGCTGGCCCAAGCAGCGGCCGCCGCAAGTCCTGCGCCTGCTGCAAGGACAAGATCGTCCACATCGACTACAAAGACGTGCCGATGCTCAAGCGCTTTACCTCCGAGCGTGGCAAAATCCGCTCGCGCGGAATGACAGGCCTCTGCCGTCGCCACCAGACGCAGCTCGCCGAAGCCGTCAAGCGCTCGCGTGAACTGGCGCTAATCCCTTACGCCGGTGAGCCGGCCAACGAGGGAACCCGCCCACGCCGCGGCCGTGACCGCGACAGAGACCGCGACTGATGCCTGAAGCAATTCTGCTCAAGGACGTCGACAACCTCGGCCACAAGGGCTCGCTGGTTGTCGTCTCAAAGGGCTACCTACGCAACTACCTGCTGCCGCGCAAGCTGGCGCAGGTCGCAACCGAATCTTCGATCGCCGCAGCCGAAATCGCTTACGAAGCGGCGGCCGCTGAGCGCGCCCAGGCCGCCAACGACTCGCAGGAGCTTGCCGATCTGCTCAGCGCCACGACGCTAACGATCACCGCCCCAGCTGGTGAAGACGGCCGCCTCTTCGGTTCGGTCACGCCGCAGGACATCGCCGACGCAATCCTTGAAGCCCGCGCAGTCGAGATCGACAAGCGCAAGATTCACCTCGAGGCGCCGATCAAAGAGATCGGCTCGCACAGCGTTGAGATCGATCTCGCCGTTGGCATCAAAGCCACGGTCACGATGATCGTCTCTGAGCAGTAACCACCGCGCACCTCGCTAGCAGTGCCTTTGAAACAACTTGCCGCCATTTGCGGCAAGAGCGTGTGCACAACACCCGGCCTCGTTGGTAGCTTCGATCGGTAATGGCAACCACCGCTCAGCCACCCGGATCACCAACCGATCCGCAGGCCACGCTACCGCCTCACTCGATCGAATCCGAGCAGGCAATTCTCGGCGCGATCATCCTCTCTGAGAAGGCTCACTACGCCTACGTAGTTGAAGAGGAGATAACTGCCGAAGACTTCTACAGGGCCCGTCACCGCGTGATCTTTGAGGCGCTGCTCGGTCTCTTTGATCGCGGCAGCGAGATTGACGTGCTTAGCGTCACCGAAGAGCTCAAGTCTGTCGGCAAGCTCGAAGAGGCCGGAGGCGAGGAGGCGATTCAGGCGCTCGTGACCGCGGTCCCAGCGGTCGGCAACCTGCGCCGCTACGCCGAGATCGTTCGCGAGACGGCCCACCTGCGGCGACTGCTCGATACCTCGTACCGGATTCAGTCGAGCGTCTACACGCGCGATGGCGACCCGCAGCAGATCGTCGATGAAGCAGAGCGCTCAATTCTCGAAATCCGCATGGGCGATGGCGGGCAAGACTTCCGCCCCGTCGGCGACGTTCTCCACCAAGAGCTGCAGCGCTGGGACGAGCTGGCAAAGCGCGGCGAGTCGATCACCGGCATCCCATCCGGTTTCGCTGACCTAGACCAGATCACCGGCGGCTTCCAGCCGGGGAACCTAATCATCATCGCTGCGCGACCATCGATGGGTAAATCGGCGTTAGTCACCAACATCGCTGAGAGCGTCGCGCTCGATAAGAAGAAGCCGCGACCGGTCGCGCTCTTCTCGCTGGAGATGTCAGAAGGCGAGCTAGCCCAACGCTTCATCGCTTCGCAGGCGATGATCAAAGGCGACGACCTGCGCAAGGGCCGTGTCCGCGACGAAAAATGGCAGCGGGTGCTGAAGGTCGCAGCCGAATACGAGCGTTCCAACCTTTACGTCGACGACTCATCCGACATCGGCCTGCTCGATATCCGCGCCAAGGCCCGCCGGCTCCACCAGAGCCTGCGAGATGAAGGCGGCCTCGGGCTGATCATCATCGACTACCTGCAGCTGATGCGTGCCGATGGTCGCTACGACAACCGTGTCCAGCAGGTGGGCGAGATGAGCCGAGGGCTGAAGATCCTCGCGCGCGAGCTAAAAGTTCCTGTGATCGCGCTCTCCCAGCTTTCACGTGGAGTTGAGTCGCGACCCGACAAGCGGCCGATGCTCTCCGACCTGCGTGAGTCAGGGCAGATCGAGCAGGACGCAGACGTAGTCATGTTCATCTACCGCGACGAGTACTACAACCACGAAGCTTCAGAGGACCCGGGCGTAAGCGAGATCATCATCGCCAAGCACCGTAACGGTGCGCTCGGCAAGGTTCGTCTGACCTTCCAGCATGAATACCCACGCTTCCGCAACATCGCAATGGAAGCCGCGTGAGCGGTTACGCCTGCAAGGACTGCGAGGACTCCGGCTGGCTTGACACGCCCGACGGAACTGCAGTCGTTGCCTGCCACTGCCGAGATCAGCTCCTGGCCTCGCGTAGGTCGCGGTCGCTCTCGGCCGTTATTCCGCGGCGCTACCAAGGAGCGTCATTCGACCGTCCCCCTGTTAGCTCAATGCCAGCCGCACAGGTCGACCTTGTCCGCAGCTATGTCCGTCAGCTCGATGAGCGGCTGGCAGAGGGCCGCGGCCTTTGGTTCTTCGGCGGCGTCGGTACCGGCAAAACAACGCTCGCGATGCTCGTCTCGCAAGCGGCGATAGACGCCCGCCGTGGCGTCGCCATCTACTCGCTGCCGCGGCTCCTAGCTGAGATTCGCAGCACCTTCGAGGACGACGCCGAGGGCGGCTACGTTGACCTGCTCGACCGCCTCGCCGAGATCGATCTGCTGCAGATCGACGACCTAGGGGCCGAGAAGACGAGTGCCTGGGTGCTAGAGCAGCTCTACTCGATAGTCAATGCCCGCTACGAGTCGCAGCGCTCGATCATCGTCACAACAAATCTTGAGCGTGATGAACTCGCCGCGCAGATCGGCGAGCGGACGGTCTCAAGGCTCGAAGAGATGTGCGAAGTGTGCCCACTCTTTGGCGACGACAAGCGTCGCTTCGAGGCCGTTGACATGCGCGATAAGGACCAACCGCCGGCGCCAGACCTGCGTCTGGCCTAGCGCCTCGTAGACTCCTTCGCTGATGCCAGGGATCGTTGTAGTCGGCGCCCAGTGGGGCGATGAAGGAAAAGGGAAGATCGTCGATCTTCTAGCGGAGCGTGCGCAGATCGTCGCCCGCTTCCAAGGCGGCAACAATGCCGGCCACACAATCGTCCACGGCGACGACGTCTGGAAGTTCCACCTGATCCCCTCCGGAATCCTCTACCCCGGCACGCTCTGCATGATCGGCAATGGCGTTGTCGTTGACCCAGGCGTATTAACCGGAGAGCTCGACGGGCTGCGCGAGCGTGGCGTTGATGTGAGCAACTTCCGCCTCAGCGCCAACGCACACTTGATCATGCCCTACCACCTGATGCTCGATCAGGCTGGAGAGGCGCGACTCGGGAAGCTTGAGATCGGCACAACGCGGCGCGGGATCGGGCCCTGCTACGCCGACAAGGCGCTCCGGCTTGGGATTCGAGTTCAGGACATGCTCGATGAGAAGATCCTCAAGCAGAAGGTGATGGCGGCGCTTGAACCAAAGCGCTTGCAGCTACGCGAATTCGAGCGCGACCCGGCGCTCGATCTGCAAACGATCACCGAGCAGTACCTGCTTTACGGAAAGCGACTCGAGCAGTTCATCGCCGACACGACAACGCTGATCCACGAGGCACTAGAGGACGACCAGCTCGTGATCTTCGAAGGAGCACAAGGCGCACTGCTCGACATCGACCACGGCACCTACCCGTTCGTAACCTCGTCGAACCCGATCGCTGGCGCGGCATGCACCGGCGCCGGCGTTGGGCCGAAGGACATCGACGAGGTGTGGGGGATCGCCAAGGCCTACGCCACGCGCGTGGGATCAGGGCCATTCCCGACCGAACTCGACGATGAGGTCGGCGAGCGGATCCGCACCGCCGGCGGCGAGTTCGGAACGACGACCGGCAGGCCGCGGCGGACCGGATGGATAGATCTCGTGGCGCTGCGATACGCGGCGCGGATCAACGGCCTCACAGCGCTCGCGATCACGAAGCTCGATGTGCTGAGCGGCTTCGAAACGCTCCCGCTATGCACCGCCTACGTCGGCGACGACGAAAGCGACGGGGCTGAGTTCACGAGCTTCCCTTACCACCAGTCGGTCCTCCACCACGTCGGCGCTAAGTACAGCGAGATGCCAGGCTGGAGTGAGGACATCAGCCAGGCCCGCAGCGAAGCTGATCTGCCGGAAGCTGTGACGAACTACCTCAACTTCATCGAAGAGTTCGTTGGCGTGCCGGTGATCATGGTTGGGGTTGGACCGGACCATGACCAGATCATCTGGCGCGGCGACTCCGGCCCGCCTGCGGTCTAGCGCTCGCGGGCAGGAACGCCTACAACAAGTGCGCCGTCGGCGACGTCAGAGCTGACGACCGCGCCAGCAGCGACGAGTGCGTTCTGGCCGACGCGCACGCCAGGGAGCAAGACCGCGCCGGCGCCGATGCGGCATCCGCGGCAGAGAGTCGGACCGTCGAGCTGGCCATCAAGCGGGCCTGACAGGCGATCGTTCGTCGTAATCGCGCCGGGGCCGATAAAGACCTCGTCTTCGACCACCGTTCCGGCCGTGACGTAAACCGAACTCTGGATCGAGACGCGGTCACCGATTACTACGTCGGGGTCAACGCCAGCGGCGCGTCCAATCACACTCTGCTCGCCGATCCGGGAGCGCTCTCGAATGTAGGCCTGATCACCAATTATCGTCCCAGCTCCGATCGTCGCGCCCGCGAAGACAATCGCGCCAGAACAGATTCGAGCACCAGCGCCAATCGTCAGCGCGCCCGGGGCCTCACCTTGGGTCGCCGAGTTGGCGCTGAGCAACGGCAGCTTGCCGAGCACAACGTTGTCCTGAATCACTACTCCGGCAGCAATGACAACGCCCTCATGAACCACAACATTGGCGCCGAATACGACGTCATCAGCGACAGAGGCCGTGTTTGCGACGAGCGGCTGGCTTGCAGGATGATCATCCATGGCAGATACCCTAATGCCGTCGTGGGAGACGCCAACAACAAACCGACCATGCGCGGCGCCGTACTGGGGCTGGGGATGATCGGTCGCCATCACGCAAGGCTGCTGCAGAGCACGCCGCAGGTGAGCTTTGCCGGTGCCGTTGATCCGGCCGGCGATATTCATGGCGCGGTAGCCAACCCGGCGCTTGTCTTCAGCTCGGTCGCTGAACTTCTTGCATCAGGGCCAGTCGACTTCGCGATCGTTGCCGTTCCAACCGAAGAGCACGTCGCTGCTGTGCGCGAAGTGACTGCTGCCGGGGCGAGCGTGCTGGTCGAGAAGCCGATCGCGGCCAGCGCCGCCGCTGGCCGCGAGTTGATCGCAATCGTCGAGGCGGCAGGCGTCCACGGCGCAGTTGGCCATGTTGAACGCTGCAACCCTGCGCTGATCGAATTGCGCGAGCGCGTCAACGACGACCAGCTCGGCGAGCTCTTCCTGATTGCAACCGAGCGCGTTGGCCCGTTCCCGGACCGAATCCGCGACGTCGGCGTCGTAAAAGATCTCGCCACACATGACCTCGACCTCGTGCGTTGGCTCGGTGGCGCACCGATCGCTTCGCTCTCGGGGCAGACGCAGAACCGGATGGGTCGGCCGCACGAGGATCTCGTTCTGATCAGTGGGGCGCTTACCAGCGGCGTCAGCTTTAACTCGATCGTCGACTGGCTCTCGCCGACGAAGGTGCGCCGAACGCGAGTACTTGGCGAGCGCGGGATGCTCGTTGCCGACACGCTGACTGCCGACCTGACCTTTTACGAAAACGGCGCGGTTGGCAGTGAGTGGGGCGCCACTCAGTCGCTGCGCGGCGTCAGCGAAGGTGACGTGACGCGCTACGCAATTGCCCGCCGCGAGCCGCTACGCGTCCAACTAGACCGCTTCCTCGATCTACTTGGTGGCTCAGCCGACTCGCAGGTAGTGACCTTGGCTGAAGGGCTCGAGACGCTGGCAAGCGCAGAAGCCGTGCTCGAGAGCGCCGCCAGTGGGGTCACGGCCACACCGAACGCCGCGGGCGTCTGATGCAAGTTGTCGTCGTTGCGCTAGGCAAGATCGGCCTGCCTCTTGCCGTGCAGATCGCGCGCAGCGGCCATACCGTCGTGGGATGTGACATCAACCCCGAGGTTGTCGAGCTAGTCAACCGCGCTGAGCCGCCGTTCCCAGGCGAAGCGGGGCTTGACGCGGCGCTCTCCGAAGTAATTGCCAGCGGTGCGCTGCGCGCCCAGGTCGACACAACCGCCGCTGTCGCCGAAGGACCTGACCTCGTCGTCGCAGTCCCGCCGCTGGCCGTTGACGAAAACGCCAAGCCCGACTGGGGCGCTCTCGACGGTGCGATCGCCGCGATTGGAGCTGGACTGCAGGCGGGCACGACTGTCTCAGTTGAGACAACGCTCCCCGTCGGCTCAACGCGCGGTCGCATCTCAACCGCTCTGGAAGCCGCGAGCGGGCTCAAAGCAGAGCAAGACTTCTTCACCGTCTTCAGTCCCGAACGCGTCTTCAGCGGCCGCATCTTTGCCGATCTCGCTGCGTACCCGAAGCTAGTCGGCGGGCTCAGCGACGCTGGCGAAACTCGCGGGGTAGAGCTCTACAGCTCGTTCCTGGAGGCCGAGGTCTGGCCGATGGGATCGGCCGAAGCGGCAGAGATGGTCAAGCTCGCTGAGACGACCTACCGCGACATCAACATCGCCTTCGCCAACGAGCTGGCGCGCTTTGCAGACCGCGAAGAAATTGACGTCGAGCGCGTGATTGAAGCGGCTAACAGTCAGCCCTTCAGCCACATCCACAGCCCTGGAATAGCCGTCGGCGGCCACTGCATTCCGGTCTACCCCCGTTTCTACCTCGAAGGAGACCCCGATGCGGCGCTTCCAGCCGCCGCGAGGGTCTTAAACGACGCGATGCCTGCATACGCCGCGCAGAGGCTGGAGAAGGCGCTTGGAGGGCTTCAGGGCACCCGCGTACTGGTCTTGGGCGCCGCTTACCGCGGCGGCGTTAAGGAAACGGCCTTCAGCGGCGTCTTCGGGACTGCCGCAGCGCTAGAAGCGCTCGGCGCCACTGCGCTAGTTAGCGACCCGCTCTACAGCGACAAGGAGCTGACCGCGCTGGGACTAACGCCGTGGGATCTCGAAGCTATCGACGCCGCGATCGTTCAGGCAGACCACGCCGAGTACGCGCAGCTGAGCGCCGCCGACCTGCCCGGCGTGCGCGTTGTTCTCGACGGGCGCAAAATAGTCGACGCGGCAGCCTTTGCCGCCGCTGGCGTGACCGTTGAACGGATCGGGCGACCGAGTACTACGCCGCCAGCGCGCTGATCGCGGCGACAACCGCGTCCGCCGCATGACCGTCGCCGTAACAATCCGGGCGCTCGCCGCTGGGGCCTAATTCGAGCGCAGCGATCGCCGCCGCCGCGTCAAGATCAACGAGCGAGTTCCAGCCCGAATGAACCGTCTCCGTCCACTCGGTCGTGTCGCGCATCGTGACGCACTGCACGCCGGCCAAGTAGGCCTCCTTCTGCGCGCCGCCAGAATCGGTCAGGACGGCGCGAGCATTCAACAGCAACGCAGTGAAGTCGAGGTAGCCGAGCGGCGCCAGCAGTCGCACGTCGCCGGCTTCGAGCGCCGCTATTAAGCCTGCAGTCTCGAGCCGAGCCCTCGTGCGCGGATGAAGCGGCAGAACGACCGGGCCGGGAACAGCAACGAGCAATTCAACGAGCTGTGCGAGTCGCGCTGGGTCATCGACATTTGCGGCGCGGTGCGCAGTCGCGAGCAGATACTCACCGGCCTCGACGCCAGCCGCTTCAAGCGCCGCGCCGTTGCTCTGAGCCCTCGGGCGCATCAACTCTGCAACATCAACCATCACGTCGCCAACCAGCAGTGCGCGAGTCCCTAGCCCTTCGTTCTGAAGGTTTGCCATCGCTACCTGCGACGGACAAAGCAGCAGCTCCGAACAGTGATCAGTCAGAACTCTGTTGAGCTCCTCCGGCATCGTGCGATCGAAGGAGCGCATCCCAGCTTCAACGTGGACGACGGGAATGTTCGCTTGGGCAGCCGTCAGCGCTCCAGCTAGCGTCGAGTTGGTGTCGCCGTAGACGAGTACCGCATCAGGATCCTGGTCGGTCAATAGCGGCGCCAGCGCAGCGATCATCCGCGACGTCTGCTCGCTGTTGCTGCCACCAGAAATCGCCAGCTCGATCTCCGGCCGCGGCATTCCAAGCTCGTCAATGAAGATCGTTGAGAGCTCGTCATCGTAGTGCTGGCCGGTGTGAACCAGCACCTCCTCGTGCTCAGCGCGAAGTGGGCCAGAGACTGCGGCGGCCTTGATGAACTGCGGACGGTTGCCGATTACCGTTACGAGCTTCACGCCGGTTGACCGACCGCCTCGGCGATCGTCGCCCGCAGCGCCACGTCGACGGCCGCCGAGAGCGGCCCGGGAGCTTCGATCTGATGATCGTCAATCGCGGAGACCGGGTGCACCTCGCGCAGCGTCGAGGCGAGAAAGGCCTCTTTTATCTGCGGAATCTGATCAACGCTGATCGATTCTTCCTCGACTAGGCCGGTGCCGAGCAGCACACCACGCGTGATCGAGTCGAGGACACGATCTCCAAGTGGCGGCGTGACGAGCCGTTCACCGTCGAGCGAAGCGACGAAACTCTGGCGCGGACCTTCGAGCACCGTGCCGCTCTCCGTTACCAGCAGCGCCTCACTAGCGCCGCGGCTGGTGGCAATACGCGTAGCGAGCATGTTGGCGGCGTAGGAGAGCGACTTGACCCCGTCGAGCAGGATCGTTGACGCGTACGGAAGCGTGATCAAAGTGATCGACGGCGGAATCGGCGGCAGCTCCTCGATGAACCCCAGCCGTGTACCCGAACCTGTCGAAACAAGTCGCAAGCAGCCATCGTGGCCCGGAGCAGCAGCGAGAAGCGCAGCCGTCTCAGCTTCAATCAGCGCACGATCGAACGACACCATTAGTTTCTTCGCTGAGCGCTCCATCCGATCGAAGTGCTCGCCGAGCGCAAACGGAACACCGTCGTAAACGCGGATTACTTCGAACACCCCGTCACCACGCAACAGGCCGACATCGTTCGCAGGCACGAGCGCATCTTCGGCTTCCATGATCTGACCATTGACGGAGGCAAGCATCGCGCTGATTCTGCCACACCACCCTGCCGCAACCTATGCCCCCGCCAGGAATCGAACCTGGAACCTTCGGATTAAGAGTCCGCTGCTCTGCCAGTTGAGCTACAGGGGCTTACCGGCCGCGAATGGTAGCCGCTGGAAGCTAGCCGCCGAGGCCCGGCGTGCCCTGAGCCTTCTGCTGCGCGGCCTGAGCCTGAGCGCTATCGATCTGTGTGCGCTCGGTAGCGAGCTGCGCGGAGACCAGCTTGCGCTTGTTAGCTGGCGTCAACTCGAGCGCGCGCGCCTCAGCGATCGCACTCTCACGCTTGTCACCGGCGAGGTAGGTCAGCACTGCCAGTTGCGCATAGAGTGCCGCGCTCGGACCCCGGGCATCGATCACAACCTTCAGCGCCGCAGCCGACTTCGCGGCATCGTTGAGTCCGCCGGGGCCGTAGGCGTTGACCATAAGTGAAGCGACGCGGTCGTCTGGCTTAGGCGGGTTCAGCGCGAGGTACTTCTGCCAGATAGCCGCCCCCTTGGCCAGCTCAGCCCGGCCCGCTCCATTGAAGCTCTGTGTGTTCTGGTCGTAACCGATGATCGAGGCCTGCTGGATCTGCGCCTTGGTCAAGGCGGCCCAAGCGGCCGCGTCCTTCGGATTAGCGTTGACCTGCTTGGTCAGCGTCTTCACCTGATCGCTGTAGACGCTGGTGCCAGAGGAACCGCCGGAACCACCGATCGCGTCTGCCAGGCCGCCCGAGGTTGCGCCACCGATTCCGAATATGACAAGGCCGCCGCCGATGAGCAGCGCCAAGCCACCGTAAACAATCTTGACCGTCCGGCGCCGGCCTTTACCTCGAAGATCGAAAAGCATTAGGTCAGGATACGGGGGTCTGGTCGTGGTTGGCGTCAGCACCCTCTTCGTCAGCGAGGTCGGCCGCCAGTACTTCCTGCTCGTCGTCCTCGTCCCACCAGTCCTCCCAGCGGCTGGCGATCGTGCCGTTCCGCGGGCGGAAGATGTACGCAAGGCCGATACTTAACTCGTAGAGGATGATCAGCGGGAGCATCGTTACGAGCATCGTCACCGGGTCCGGCGTTGGCGTGGCGACGGCAGCGACGATCGAGATGCCGAGAATTACGTACCCCTGACGCTTCCAAAGCACCTTTGCATCAACAACCCCCGTGCGAGTCAGCACTAGGACGCCGACGGGAATCTGAAATACAAGCCCCATCAAAGCCAAGAAGAGGACTACGAAGCGGTAGTAGTCGCGGGCTTGAATCTGAATATCGAACTCGCCGCTGTTGTAGTTCTGAAGGAAGTTGACGGCCCGGGGAAGCGCTCCGTAGTACCCGAAGAGCACACCCGCCGCAAACAGCACTGGGATCAAAGCCATCAGCGGGATCACGATTCGCCGCTCTTTTGGATCAAAGGCCGGCAGAATGAAGGCGTAGATCTGCCACAGAATGAAAGGCAGTGCCAGTAGCAGCGCGGCATACGCGGCGACGGTGAATGTCGCCACGAACGGTTCGGCAACTCCCAGCGTCAGCGGTCTGCGGCCATGATCCGTTGGCACGGCCCTCGTCGCCAGCGCCGTCGCCGCCGAAGCTTGTGCGAGCTGCGCGCTTGCGGCGGCAACCTTCAGCTTGGTTGCGGCACTAACCCCCGGATCGGCCGCTAGCGAATCGAGTGAGCTGCGCGTACCCGAAAGCGCTGGGGTGAGTCTTTTCAAGACGACGCCGAGCGCCATCTCAAATCGCGCGCTCTGCTGTAGCGAATCCTGACCGCCGGCGTGCTGCGCGTCGGCCAAAGGTTGATTGACGATGTGGAGGATTGCGTGGTTCTGCCAGTAGCAGACGGCAAAGCAGCCGGCCAGCACCGCGATGCAGATGATCAGCCTTGAACGCAGCTCATCGAGATGATCGACAAGGCTAATCCGATCTTCGTGGCCGATCGGCCGAACGGCGGGCACTTTGGGTCCTTATGCTTCGCCGCGGGGCTGCTCGTCGGCAGCTGCGCTCTTCTCAGCGGTTGGCGCGGTAGGGGCGGCAGCATCGATCTTCTTCGAATCGTCGTCCTTTGAGTCTCCACGGAAGCCGGTGACGGAGTCCTTGAACGCGCGCATCCCACTGCCAAGGCTGCGGCCAAGACCCGGCAACTTCTTTGGTCCAATAACGAGTAGCGCGATCAGCAAGATCACACCTATTTCCAACGGTCCCAAAGATGGCATCGCTACATCGTACCGACGCACCGATAACTACGTGCACGGTTGCGCACCTTTTTGAACGCCGATGTGTTCTAGAGCTCAGAAAGGCAAAAGAACGGTCAAGAAATGCGCGATTATCAAGCACCAAAAAGCGAAGTTCGGTCAATCCTCCTTCCTTCCGGCCGCCAGGTCGAGATCAGCTACCTAGATGGTGAAGCTGTATCGCTCGCCGATCAGGGACTAGCTATCAGCGAGATCGAAGCTGGCCTTGAAGAAAGCGTGAACGAACTTCTCAGCTGCGGCGAATGCGGCTGCGACGCGGTTCAGCCGGTCGAATGGGATGGCTACGGCCCACGTCACTGGAAGATTGAGCTGCGCTGTCCTAACTGTGAGGCCCGCTGCACAACGGTTGTGGAAGACGACGTCGCCGAGCTCTGCGACCGCGCCCACCAGCGCGGCGCCGATGAGCTAGAGATGACGCTCGTCAAGCTGACGGCCGAAAACGCTGAGCGCGATATCGAGCGGCTTCGCTCGGCTCTCGCTAACGACCACATCCTGCCTGAGGACTTTTAAGCGGCGCGCACGCTCAGCTGTAGCGTGCGACAACGCTGTCGGCTACGAGCTCGAGGGCGGCGCGGCGGCGTGAGTCAAGTCCGGGCGGAAGCCCGCGCTTAGCTTCGGCGACCAGTTCTAGAGCGAAACCGCGTGCCTGGTCTAGCGCCCCGCTCGCGGCGATCGAATCGCAGAGTGCTTCAGCTGCTGGAGCGGAGTTAACCGTCTCAAGCTCGATTGCCGCTATCTCTGGGTCGTTCTCGCGAGCAATAATCATTGGCAGGGTGACGGTTCCGTCGAGTAGGTCGGTGCCGCGCTGCTTCCCGGTCCGCTCGGCAGGGCCGCTGATATCAAGAACATCATCGAGAACCTGGAAGGCGATCCCGGTCAATCGACCGAAGCTTGCGAGGTCGAGCTGAGGCTCGTCGCTGACAATTGTCCCGATCGCGCACGCCGCCTCAAACAGGCTGGCCGTCTTCAGCTCGCAGCGTTCGAGATAACGGTCGCGGTCGATTGCCACGTTCCAAGCATCAGCGCGCTGCAGCAGTTCGCCACGCGCCAGCGCGGAGCAGGCGTCACTCAGCACCGCAACCGAACGCGGGTCGCCGCTATGCGTTATTACGGCAAAGGCGCGAGCGAAGAGCATGTCGCCTGTCGCCACCGCCGCGCCGCGGCCAGCTGTCGCAACTACCGTCGGTTTGCCGCGCCGCAGGTCGGCCTGATCGAGCACGTCATCGTGGACCAACGTGGCGCTATGGATTAGTTCAATCGCCGCGCCGGCACGCACCAGCGCCTCTCGCTGTGCGTCGGTCTGAGGCGGACCCGCGCAAAGCAACAAAAGCAGAGGCCTGAGGCGTTTACCACCGGCCGCGATCGTGGCCTCACCGTATTCTCGAAGTGGTGCCCCGTAGCCCACTGCCTCCGCCATCAAGCGATTCTCAATCTCACTGAGTAGCGGCGGAATGTGTTCTCCGCCAGCAACGACCAACTCACCGGTCTGCGGCGCTGCGTCCTCCATCAGCCCTCCGGCTTTGTCCCCGAATGGATCGCGATGATCCCACCCGCGGTAAGAATGTATGCAACGTCGGTTAGGCCCGCGCTGGCGAGTCGGCTCGCGAGCGTTCGCGCATCGGGGAACCGCCGAACAGAGCTCGGTAGGTAGCTGTATGCGTCAGAGTCGCCGGCGAAGCGACCGATCAGCGGTACCAGCCGGTCGAACCAAAGGCGGAAGAAGTTTGAGAGAGGTGGGCGCGTTGGAGTCGTGATCTCAAGCACGACGACACGGCCACCGGGGCGAGTCACACGAACCATCTCTTCGAGCCCTGCGTCAAGGTCGGAGAAGTTGCGCGCGCCGAACCCGACGGTGACAGCGTCGAAGCGATCGTCCCCATAGGGCAAAGCCAGTGCGTTGGCCTGTTCCCACTCCAGCTGAGGCGCCTTTACGCGCGCCCGATCGAGCATCTGCTCCGAGAAGTCGGAGCCGATCACGCTGCCAGCAGGGCCAACGCGTGCCGCTAGCTCGATCGCCAAGTCGCCGGTTCCACTCGCAACGTCGAGCACACTGTCCCCCGCGGCAACGCGAGCAAGATCGGCTGCGCGGCGGCGCCAACGATGGTGCAGCCCAGCAGTCATCAGCGAGTTCATCAGGTCATAGACGCCCGCAATGCGGTCGAACATCGCTTCGACCTGCGGCTCTTCAAGAGTCCCGCTGGCGCTACCGTCGGCCATCGTCGCCTACTACTTCAGGGCGGCGAGGAAGCCGACCATCTGCGCGAACTGCTTCGGCGACTGCTCGCTGAGCGCCGAGAACGAAGGCATCGGTGCGCTCGGGTTAAGCAACGTTCTTTGGATTGCCTGCGCAGGCAGCCTCGCGCCGACCTTGGTTAAGGCGGGGCCAGGACCGGAGTTGCCGTTCTCGCCAAACTTGTGGCAAGCGGCGCAGCCTGACTGAGCAACAACCTGCTCCCCAGCTTTGTAGTTGGCCACTGCGGTCGGCCCCTGCGAGACAACATTGGCAGGGACTGGGATGTCGATCTGCGTTGGCGGGCCAGCGGCGGCGCCAAGGTAGGTCAGGTAGCCAATCGCACCGATAACGAAGATCCCCGCCGTAGTTGCGATCGGCCGACGCTCAGGACGACGCTCAGGACCGCGATCGTAGAACGGAAGCAGGAAGAGCAGAATCAGGCAGATGGTCGGCACACCGATCGTCGCCAGCTGCACCAGCGCGGGAGGCTTGATCACGCGCAGGAGCTCGAAGAGGAAGAAGAAGTACCACTCTGGGCGCGGCGTGTAGGTGGTTGACGTCGGATCGGCCTTCGGGCCAAGTTCGGCGCCAAGGACGATCGACATCGCGATGATCACGGCCATCACGACCATCGCCATCGCGCTGTCCTTCGCTACGGCGTATGGGAAGAACGGCTTGCCTTGACTCTTCAGCGTTCCGTAATCGCGTAAGTACTTCTCTTTCTGCTGCTTGTTCATGCTTCGACCGTGACCTTCTCTTCACTGAGCTTCTCCGGCCCCTTTGCCTTAATCCAAGGCGGCGCCGTCGTGCCAAGCTTGGCGACGAGGTAGAGATGGAAGCCCATCAGTGCCGCGATCGCACCAGGCACCATCAGCATGTGGATCGCGTAGAAGCGCGAAAGCGTTGTCGCGCCGAAGTAAGGGCCAGCGCGCAGGAACTCCGACAGGTAAGGGCCCACTAGCGGGCCGGTGCCGTTGATGTTGACGCCGACGATCGTGGCCCAGTAGGAGCGCTGATCGAACGGCAACAAGTAACCACTGAATGACATCGTCATCGTCATCACCAGCAGTGCAACGCCGATCACCCAGTTGAGCTCACGCGGATACTTATAAGCGCCGAAGAAGAAGGTTCGGCCCATGTGCAGGAAGATCAGAATCACCATCACCGATGAGCCCCAACGGTGCATACCGTGGACGAACTCACCGAGGAACACGTTGTTGTTGATGTACTGGATCGACTCGTAGGCTCGAGTTGCCGAAGGGTCGTAGTACATCGCCAGGAAAACGCCCGTGACAGCCTGCGAGAGGAACGCAAACATCGTCGACGAGCCGAGCGTGTAGAACCAGTTTGTGCCTTTAGGCACCTTGCGGAACATGGCCCAGCGCAGGCCGCCGGAAAGTGAAGTGCGCTCATCAATCCAGTCAACGGCTGAGACTCCAGCCTCCGCTGCGTGCCCACGTGCACCGCTCGGGCCGTACTCCTTACCAGGCCGCTTGGGCGACGAAAGCGGGTTGCTTGGAACTGGTGGCAGCTTAAGCTTGGCCATCGCCTAGGTACCCGGAATCTTGCGCATCGATGGACGGGATGGATACAGGTACTGGCCAACTCCGTCGAGTGGCTCGCCTGGATCGCGCGGCGAGAAGCGTTGCAGTTCGCTGTTGACCGAAAAGCGCGGGCCGATCAGCACCGCGTTCTTCTCCAGGCGGGTGTAGAAGCGGTCGAGCGGGCGAACCGGCGGGCCACCAGCCACCTTGCCAACGATGTCGTAGACACCACCGTGGCAAGGGCAGATGAATCGCTGAGCCGCGGCGGTGAATCGGACCGGGCAGCCAAGGTGCATGCAGAGCGTCGAGATCGCGATGTAGTTGTTGTACTCATCGCGCGGCTCCGTATCGAGCTGCGGGTTGTACTTGCGGATGTAAACCGTTGACTTGCCGGCGTCACCAATTCCGGCGACGAGCGTGATCGTGCGCGGGACGTAGCTCTGGTCGTTGAACTCATCGACCTTGCCAACGGCCTGCCAAGGCTGGTCTTCCTTCTCGAAGATTGGGCCCATCGCAAAGCCGAGCGCAGGCAAAACGAAGGCGGCTGCAGCAACGCCGCCGGCTGCCTGACCGGCGACAACCATCGCGCGTCGGCGCGTGACTGTCTCGCCCTCGAACGCTCCGGGGGTTTGACGATCAGCGGTGTACTTGCTCTTGGGTTCTTTGCGGTCTGCCATTTTGAAGTGGGCGCTGCACCTTGTCGGCGCTGCGGGCTGAACATTACTGACGATCAATAGTACGACGACGGCCGCCTGAAAGCTCTCCGGTCAGCAGGTTTACGGACTCTCACCGCGCAGCTGAGCTGCAGCAACCTCAAGCGCCTGCGTAGCAGCGGCTGGATCATTGGCGACGATCGCCTTCGACTCCTCTGCGAACGGCGACGAGCCCCAGCCAATAGCGCTCGCGCCGAGCTGCCAACCGGCTGCCGCCAGGGCCTCATCATCGAGCGCCCGGGCCTGAGCACAGATCGCGATCACGTCGGCCAGTTGACTCACCGACTCGAGGTCACCTAGCGCCGCCAACTGAGCCAAACCGAGCGCGTAGAGACGGTCTCCAGCGAGGATGTTGAGGTCGGGATCACTCGCATCAAGCAACCGCGAGCTGCCGCCGTGGAGCAGGTATCCCTCGTAGACAGCCTCGACTACGACAGCGATCGTCTGCTCGCGCCCTGCTGAACGGGGACCAGATGCCGCGAGCGCCCCAAGTCCAGGACCGCCGCTTGGTTGCTCGGCGCCGTTTGCGCCGAGCAAAGCCTCGGCCAACAGGCCGCCGTCAGCGCTTAGTTGCGCCGCCACCGCGGCGAGCGCAAGATTCGTTTGCTCGTCGCTCACGCAACCTCAGCGAAGGCCGCCTTGGCGATCTCAATCGTCTGTTCAATCTGCTCAGGCGTATGCGCCAGCGATGGAAACCAGGTCTCAAATTGCGACGGTGGTGGATACACGCCACGAGCCAGCAGGGCGCAGCACCAGTTCCCATAGAGCTCAAGGTCGCAGCGCTGAGCCGAGGCGTAGTCAACGACGGGGTGTTCGCTAAAGAAGACCGTGCATAGGCCGGTTGTGTGAACGACGTCAACTGGAACCCCAGCCTCGCGAGCAGCGTCGCGCATACCTGAAGCGAGCGCCTCCGTGGTTGATTGAAGGCGAACGTACGCGGCGTCATCGAGCCGCCCCAGCGTCGCCAGGCCGGCGGCAACCGCCAGTGGATTTCCGCTCAGCGTCCCCGCTTGGTAGACGTCACCGGCTGGCGCGATCATCTCCATCAGTTCACGCGAGCCACCGTATGCCGCGGCCGGTAGACCGCCGCCGACGATCTTGCCGAGAACTGTGATGTCTGGGGTGACGCCGGTTAGTTCCTGCGCACCGCCCGAGGCAACGCGGAAGCCACTGATCACTTCGTCAAATACGAGCAGCGCACCGTTAGCTGTAGCGCGATCGCGAAGTAGTTCGAGAAACCCGTCAGCTGGTGGCACGAGCCCCATATTGGCCGGGTACGGCTCGGCGAGGATCGCGGCAAACTCGTGCTCCTCGGTGGCGGCAATCAGCGCCTCCGGGTCATTCCAAGGGACGATTACCGTCGCCGCAGTTGCCGCGCCCGGTACACCCGGGCTGCTCGGAATCGCTGCGGTCGCTAGACCACTGCCGGCCTCAGCGAGCAACCCATCGAGGTGCCCGTGGTAGGCGCCAGCGAACTTCAAAAGCTTCTCACGGCCGGTCGCTGCCCGAGCCAACCGAATCGCGCTCATCGCCGCTTCGGTACCGGAGCTCGTCATCCGGAGCATCTCGATACTGGCGATCCGGTGCGAGATCAGCTCAGCGATCTCGACCTCACCGGCAGTTGGCGCACCGTAGGTCGTACCGGCAGCTGCAGCCTCGGTGATCGCAGCGAGCACCTCGGGATCGGCGTGCCCGAGGATCAAAGGGCCCCAGGAGCAGACGTAGTCGATGTAGGTGTTGCCGTCTACATCGGTCAGCTCAGCGCCCTCACCGCGCTCGATGAAGATCGGGTCGCGGCCGATTGAGCGCATCGCGCGGACGGGAGAGTTGACACCGCCCGGCAGGTATTGAAGCGCCCGCGCGTATAGCTCAGCGGAGCGAGTGTCTCGCAGTGAGACGGTCACTAGAGTCCGCCGTACTCCCGCTCCCAGTTGCGGAAATCGTCGGTGAAGTAGAGCAACCGAATCTTCTTGAACTCAGTGCTCGAGTAAAGCGTCGCTCGTTCTTCGATTGGGAACTCGTCGGCAATCGCGTCGAGAATCGCGTCGCATTCTTCCTTCGAGCGCCCGTGGGCCATGGTGAAGATCTGGTACGGCCAGTCGGCGTAGGTCGGTCGCTCGTAGCAGTGCGAGATGCCGCGGTAAGCGGCCATCTGCGGCCCGATCTCGTCGATCTTGTCGGCCGGCACCTTCCAGACGCCCATCCCGTTGGCTGAGAAACCAGCGCGGCGGTGGTAGAGAATTCCGGCCACGCGGCGCAGCAGACCGCGCTCCTTCATCGCTTCCAAGTGAGCGAGTAGCTCATCGACGCTGATCCCAAGCTCCTCAGCAGCGCCGACCCACGGCTCTGTAACTACCGGCAGGTTGCCCTGCGTGGCTCGGATCACGGCGCGATCAAAGTCGTCGTAGTCCTGAGCTTGAAGATCTACCGGCTCCTCTACGACGCCGCGCTTAGCGAGCGTGTCGGTGTCGCCGCTCATCTCGAGGTCCATTCGGATCTTGAACAGCTTCAGCGTCGGTAGCTGGCGGATCGACTCAGCGCCAGTGAGGTCCTGCAGCACGTCAAGCGTTCCCTGCAGGCCCAGCTGCGAATCCTCTTCGACGGCCAACGTGAACCACATGTTGAACTCGTGGTTGCGCAGGTAGTTGTGCGAGACGCCGGGGTGCGAGTTGACGATCTTTCCCGCGCGCCACGGATGCTCCGGGTCAACCTTCGCAGCTACGAGCATCGATCCATAGCCAAGCGCGCGCGTGTCGTAAATCGGCGTGACCTGGCGGATAATTCGGTCCTTCAGTAGCCGTTCAACGCTCGCCAGCACCTCGTCTTCGCTGATCCCTGCCTCTAGAGCGATTGCTTCATAAGGACGCGCCGCTATCGGGAACGAGCCTTGCATCAGGTCGAGCAGCTTGCGATCAAGATCGCTCAGCTTGACTGCAGCGCCATCCTTGCGGCTGCGAATCTTCGGTGTTGCTGTTACGTCTTTTGAAGCCATCGGGCTGCGTCCTTCGCGTGGTAGGTGATGACGAAATCTGCTCCGGCGCGGCGGATCGAAGTTAGAAGCTCAAGAACAGCTACCTGCTCATCGAGCGCGCCAACTGCGGCCGCCGCTTTCACCATCGCATACTCGCCACTTACGTTGTACGCAGCTACCGGCGCTCCGGTTTGATCGGCAACGCGCCTAATCACATCGAGGTAAGGAATTGCTGGCTTAACCATCAGCGCGTCGGCGCCTTCTTCGAGGTCGAGCTGCGCCTCGCGCACGGCCTCACGAAGATTGGCTGGATCCATCTGGTAGCCACGCCTGTCGCCAAAGGACGGGGCGCCATCGGCGGCCTCGCGAAACGGGCCGTAGAAGGCAGAGGCAAACTTGGCGCTGTAAGCGAGGATCGCGACGTCCGAGAAGCCGGCGTCGTCGAGCGCGGCTCGAATGAAACCCACCCGACCATCCATCATGTCGCTAGGCGCGATCACGTCCGCGCCAGCGGCCGCCTGGCTGACAGCGGTCTTCGCCAGCAGCTCCAGCGCCGCGTCGTTATCGACTTCGCGAGAATCATTGAGCGGCCCGCAATGGCCGTGATCGGTGTACTCGCATAGGCAGCAATCGGCGATCAAGACGAGGTCCGGGTGAGCAGCCTTGATTGCGCTAATCGCCTGTTGCACAGCGCCCTCCGGATCCCAGGCACCAGAACCTTCAGCATCCTTCGTGGCCGGGATGCCAAAGAACAGCATCGCGGGAATCCCAAGTGC
>Ga0194055_10000928_pt1 | contig 23780 bp, 16 predicted proteins | sample SepL449m_MetaG_FD_155482 | JGI IMG/M metagenome (GOLD analysis project Ga0194055, IMG submission 155482) | Anoxic zone freshwater microbial communities from boreal shield lake in IISD Experimental Lakes Area, Ontario, Canada - Sep2016-L442-9m | ecosystem: Environmental > Aquatic > Freshwater >... | reverse complement strand
CGAATGGAACGAGTGATGTCATCGCAGGCTCGCTGTCATGGTTGGAATGAATAGTTTCAGGCTCAAAGCGGGCCCCCGTTCCTCAGAACTTCAGCTTGAAGTCCCAGTGTTCGGGGCCGGACCAGTCTACCGGGCCGGAATCGTGTCATCCGGTCACGGGGTCTTGGTCTTGTTGGCGTTCGTCAGAATTTCATCGACCAGTCCATATTCTTTGGCCTGGATCGCACTGAGATAACGATCACGTCCGGTGTCCTTGGCAATCACTTCGACCGGCTGACCGGTGTGGCCAGACAGGATGTGATTGAGGACATCGCGCGTTTCCAGAATCTCTTTGGCCTGGATTTCGATGTCAGAAACCTGCCCGCCGACTTCCCCGAACGGCTGATGAATCATCATCTTGGCGTGCGGCAGAATGAAGCGTTTCCCCTTGGAGCCGCCAGCAACAAGGATCGCACCACCACTGGCAGCCATCCCTACGCAATAGGTCGCCACGCTGCATTGCAGGAACTGCATCGTATCGTAGATCGCCATCGTCGCGGTGACAGAACCGCCGGGCGAATTGATGTAGAAGTGGACGTCCTGGTGCTTGTTCTCGGACTGCAAGTACAACAGTTTCATCACGATCACGTTGGCACTGGCATCATGAATCGGGCCGTCCAGGAATACGATCCGATTTTCCAGCAGCAAATCGCCAATACCCATCTGACGCTGACGCGAATAGTCTCGCGCGGCATTGGCCATGGGTTCGAAGGAACGAGACAGCGAATCCAGCATTCAGAATCCCTCAACACACTAGGGCCGGCATAGCACCTGCCTGGGTGGCACAACCCAAACAATTCCCAAAACGAGCAGGTCGCGGGAAGAGTACGCGCCAGCACGATTTCAGACAAGGCTGAGACGCAGGTTTCATCCAACGAAAACGGCCGACTGTTCCCAGTCGGCCGTTTCCGAACTCCTCAGTATCCTTGCGGATACGTATCAATTACTCGTCGGCAGCCCCGTCTTCATCGGGTTCGACAACCAGCGATGAAATTCCGCAAACGGACATGGTCAACGCTTGAACATCGTCCGAAGGCGACGTTGTGGCCGCCGGAACGTCTTCAAACTGGGCAGAACGCAGGATGAAATCGACAGCCTTTCGCTCACGAATCTGAGCTTCCAGGTTTTCGATCACACCGCTCTTCTGCAGTCGGGCACGGACGCGACGTGGGCTTTCACCCCGTTGCAGTGCCATCATATTGATTTCCGATTCGATATCGATCGGCGTCACTTCGATTTGCTCTTTCGTCGCGATTCGATCCAGAACAAAGTGTTCCTTCAGGGCCTGACGGGTGCTGCTGATCGACTTCTGGCGGAGCTCGTTTTCACGAGCCAGGATCTGTTGAGTCGTAAAACCAGCCTGCTGCATTTCGAGAATTTCTCGACGCATGGCGTTTTCGGTCTGCTTGCTCACCAGCGATTCGGGCAGTTCCCATGTCGCCGATTCGGTGATCTTTTCCAGGACCTGGCGGCGGCATGCCTGACGCTGATCGTAGGTCACCTGCCGCTGCAACATTCCACGGATTTCGTCACGCAACTCTTCTTCTGAACCATAGCCAATGCGTTCGAAGAAGGCGGCATTCACTTCTGGCAGGCTCATGCGAAGCACCTGGCCAACGACAATCGTCGCGGTCAGCTTCTCGCCACGCATTTCAACTTGCTCAGCTTCGTTCGAAATCGTGATTTCGACAGTCTTGATTGTCCCTGAAGTACAACCTGCCATCAGGTCGGCAAATCCGTTGATTTCGGCATCGCGGAACCGAACGGTCGGCTTCAGTTGCAGGTCGACTTCCGAAATCTTGCGGAACGATTCGCCATTGCGGCTGAATTCGATGCTGGCACGAATGTAGTCGCCGGGTTCGGCGGCACCTTCGTGGACGATCAGATTTCCATACTGACCAACGTATTTTTTCAGGTAGCCATCGACATCTTCGTCTGTCACCGATCGGACAGGCCGTTGAATCTTCAGGCCGCCGTAGTCGGGAGCTTCGAATTCTGGGCGAACTTCAACGTCGAATTCGTATTCGAAGTCACCTTCTTCCGGAACCCGCAGGCTTTCGACGTCGAAATCAGGCTCGTTAATCGGATCGAGCGAGTTTTCGTCGGCGAGTTGTTCCAGGCTGCTCATCAACACACGCTGGCGAACGGAATCGGCGATCTCGTCCTTGAAGCGTCGCTTGGCGAGGGCTGCGGGGACGCGGCCAGCACGAAAGCCGGGAACGGCTGCCGTCAGAACGATTTCCGCAACGGCTTCTTCCGAGAAGTGGTCAATGTCAGCGCGCGGGACTTTCACCCGAACGTGCTTCTTGCAGGGCCCGACATCTTGAATGTCGACTTGAATCGACATGCGGTATTGAGCGGGTTCGGTGGCTTCGTTCTGAACTTCCGCTACCGCGGTTTCGGCCTCTGTCACAGTCAGTTCCTCGTTTAGAGATGGCTCAAGTGCCGGTTGGAATTCAGGCAATCAGCTTTCACTAATTCACTCTGAATGGGCACTCAGGCCCGAAAACGCTCAGTTCCACAATTCGACGCATCCATCCAAAGAACGCGTCGGAGCAACTTTTCCCAACCTTGGGGGAACCGGCACGTCGAGGGGGAAGAGCGGGTGATGGGACTCGAACCCACGACAACCACGTTGGCAACGTGGTACTCTACCAACTGAGTTACACCCGCATGATGCTGCCCCGGCGAAAACGAATTATGCCAGTTCAGCCACGCGCGTCAAGCGATCGGCCCACGGTTATCTCTCTCCGTAAACAGTTTCCGTGAATTTCGCCGACGTAATCGCCCCACCCGGACCGGAACAGCTGCGCGGATGTTGCCGATCAGCATCACGCTTCCATTGGCTGTCAGCGCGCATCGTTAATGCCTTGCAGCACGACTGTTACGCAATATTCGTGCAACCGGGGAAAGCCCCCGCGTTGACGAATCGCCACATCTGCCTTGGGCTCGGCAAGCCGTGTGAACACCGCGGGAACGCATTTTTCGCATTGACGCAATGTCAAGTCAATTAATGGCTTGTGAATATGAGTTGCGACAGTTTGAAAATAAAATTGCACGCAAGAGCCGGTTTGGCACTCCTTCTGCTTTACATCTCGTTCATCCTGCGAAACACACAACAACAAACAACGAGACGACTCAGCAGGCGTCGTTCACCATTAGTTTCCTGTTTCTTGTCCCAGAAAGGACCACCGCCATGACCAATCTCATCAACACCCTGATCAACGACGAAGCTGGCTTCATTATCTCGGCCGAACTGGTACTCGTTTCTACGATCGCCGTTCTGGCCATGGTCGTCGGCCTGTCCGAAGTTGCCATTAACGTGAATAACGAACTGGAAGATGTCGGTTCGGCCTTCGGTGCACTGAACCAGACCTACTGCCTCAAGGGAATCCTCGGCTGCCAGGGCTACGTCAGTGGCACCGAATTCCGCGATAACATTGATCACTGCGATGCCAGCGGCGACATTCAGGGGATCGCTGGAACAGGCGAAAGCAATAGCCAGTGGTAATTGATGGTTTCCGTCGAACTGCCGCACCCAACATCATCAACCGCAGGCCACACGCACCAATCGTGGCCTGCGGTTGAGTTGTTTCTTTGGCACGGAGTTGTTTACGTAGGGTAGTCGCACTGCGACAACGGCCGAATTGCAAAGCAACTCGGCGATGAAACGCTGCCTTATTACCCCTGGATTTCCCATGTCGCGATATTTCCTGCTGATCTGTTCCCTGATTCTTGTTGCTGGTTGTGGACGCCCACGCCCCCCTGGACCGCCAGTCCCCAAGACGACCGAGATTACGGCCAGCAAGAGTGAAACTGACGGCAAATCTGCCGAGCTCAAGTTCGAAGAAACCGACTGGCCGATGTGGCGCGGAGCGAATGCAGATGGCATTGCCGCTGGCCCCGCTGTTCCGACAAGCTGGAGCGAAACCGAAAACGTCGTCTGGAAAACAAAAATTCCCGGACGAGGGCATTCCTCGCCCATCATCGTGAAGGATCGCATTTTCCTGGAAACCGCCGATGAGCGGCAAAACACGCAGTCCGTCCTTTGCCTGGACCGAAATACGGGTGAGCAACTCTGGCAGAAGACGCTCTTCACCGACAACTTCGAAAAGGAAATGCATCGCGAGAACACTCAGGCATCCAGCACGCTGGCTTGCGATGGCACGCTGGTCTTCGCGTTGTTTCTCAATGACCGCAAGATCTGGGCGACGGCCCTTGATCTGGACGGAAAGCAAGTCTGGCAAACCGAGGTCGGTAGCTTTGCCGCGAAGTTTGGATATTCCGCATCACCCACGCTCTACAAGTCTCTGGTTTTGCTGGCCGCTGATCATCAACAGGGGGGCTACGTCGCGGCACTTAATCGTACCGATGGAGCCGTCGTCTGGAGGAAAGCACGACCTGAAAAGTCGAGTTACGCTTCCCCACGCGTTGTCACCCTGGATGGTAAGGACCAACTCGTCATCTGTGGATGTAAACAAGTCAGCAGCTATGACCCGTTGACAGGCAATCAACTCTGGTCGGCAGAGGGGACTGCCGATTCTGGAGTGGGATCGCCTGTAGTCGCCGGAAATCTGGTCATTGCCAGCGCCGGCTGGCCTGATCGAGAAACCATGGCGCTGAAACCGGATGGTTCAGTCGCGTGGCGCAACAAGTCGCACTCCTACGTCCCATCGCTGATTGCCATCGAAGACCATGTCTATCTTGTCAACGAAGGGATTGCCCGTTGCATCAACGCTACGACCGGAAAAGAAACCTGGCAGAAGCGACTGGGGGGTGGAGAATTCCGCAGTTCGCCAATTGCCTCGGGCGGGAACATCATCGTGACGAGCATGGCAGGAAAGACCACGGTCTTCCGGGCGAATCCGAACGAGTTTGAAGTCGTCGCAGAAAACACGCTTGGAACAGAAGGTTTCGCCAGCCCCGCCGTCAGTCAAGGTGACCTGTACTTGCGAATTGCGGACGCCGCCAATGGTCCACGCCAGGAATGGCTCTATCGGATTGGTAAGACTGCCAGGTAGTTGTCCGATAGTCGTTGGTTCGCTCTGCGAACCGACGGTATTGTCCTGGGAATTTGGGGATGAACGCTATCTCCACTGCGGTGGTCGGCAGAGTTTCTTACCGCTTGGAAGATCGATTTCATCTGGCATTTGACTGCCTCGCAGCATTGGCTCGTTTATTCGAAAGAAGCCGGTTGCGTCTGTCGCGAGGTGCTGCGAAAAGCGATTTGGCGGAAAGGCAACGTATACGCTTTTGGTTTTGAAGTGCTCTCGAATCGCAATGATCGGCGGTGCCAGATCAGAGTCGCCGAATACGATGTATGCGATGTCAAACTTGTCGTGGAAGGCGTCCATGAGAAGTTCAGTCGCAATGTTTACATCAGTCATCTTCTCTCGTGGAGTGCGGACCAATCCTCGGCATTTTCGGCATTGCTCATCCGAAGACGGAAACTTGCCTTCGATGATTTTGATCGCATCAATTGTTCCGGGGGCGTCCAGAAACACGGTTTGCCGTAGTCGGGCTGTCTGTCTTGTGCGCTCCGTCAATTCGTGACGTAAAATAGTTGCCCTAAGAAAATGCGGCGTTGGTTCACGGAGCGAACCACGACAATCTGGCCGCACTACGAGTACCAACCCGACGTTGATTACGATGCACGCATCAGCCGGAACGCGCTAGCGTCCGGTTTCAACTGACGACGGTTTACACTCATAATAGGCCGAAACCGGACGCTAGCGCGTTCCGGCTGATTGTCGTACATTTATCATTGGTTTCACGCTGCCTCACCGGATGCGAGAACGATCCAGTCGGCGGGGTTTGAGGCTGAAGAAACTTCCATTCGTCTTCTGAATGTAACCCGCAGCGTCCGCGTCGTCACATTTTGCCCTTGCTGATGCCAGGAAGAGTCCGCGCTAAGGACCGCAGGTTTATACCTCAAACGGTGGCTTCGGCGGGGAGTCTTTCAAACTGTCATACGGAGCCTTGTTGTATTCCTTCTTGGCAAGATGCAGCGTTAAGTCGACAGGATTACCGCACAAGTCCGACCCGTTGACACCAAGATTCTTGCGCAGAATTTGTTCAATCTCGTCGCAAGCCCAGTCGACGGTTGTCTGACAAAAGTCGGCATGCGGTCTGGTTTTATCTGCGAAATGCGATGCGACGTCAGGGATCGGCTTGTCCCATTGCTTGTGAGTATGCCATCCCTTCAGGCAATCCATCAATCGACCATCGAAATAGATATGCCGGGCTTTCATGCTGGGGGCGTGTGTCGTGAATACCGTCTGCATGTAACCACCACGTGACGAACCTGCGATGGCCATTGCTGCAAAGATATCTCCGACGATTGTCAGGCTCTCATGAACCCCGATTTTTGAACTCAGGGCAACGATTACTGAGCCTTTGGGCGAACTTTTCAAGAATTGATACAGCGACAGTAATCGCACCGCGTACGCCCTGGGACCACTATCCGCGTAGATTTCGTAGGGATTCACGATCAGCATGCAACCCGCCACGTCCGAATGCTGTTCCAGGCTATTGCGTTCTGATCGCTGCAGTTTTCGATGAAATTCGCTTCGTTCGCGGCTTCCGTATCGAACATTCCAGATTTCGCTGTTCGGTTCAGCATCTGGAATGTGGTATGAGCTGAGACCACCGAGTTGGCGGACTAGGTGGCCACGAAACATGATGTCGAATGCGGTATTCGAATGCCGAACCATCAGCATGGTTCGTTCTTCCTGATAGTCGGCACACTGGTAGCGTGCCAGCGATGTGTCAGAACTTCGTTCGACGAGAAAATCGAGTTTTCGTTTATCAAGTGTCGCTTTCAGTCCCTCCCAGACCCAGGACTGTTCTGAGTCCGGCTTGCCATCGGTCGGCGGATCGATCTTGATGGAATGAACGATGCTGATCATCTGGTCGGGCGCCGCTCCAATGGCAATGGGAAGAACAGGAATGTTCATGGCCATGGCATAGCCGATCTCCTGGTGGACCCATCCCCGTTCTTTGGACTTCGGAGTAATCACCGGGAGAAAAACGTGTGAGTGGGCGATGAAGTCGCGAATCTGTTCGTGGAATCCACGACCGTAGGCAAAGGTCTGATCCCAGATCACCTCGACTCCGCAGACCTCAACCAGGTACTTGACGATCACACTGACGAAGTTCGCATCCTGGTGCGAATAACTGACGAAAACTCGGTAGGGACCAGTTGATGTCTTGACAGATGTTTCAGCCTTTTCCCTCATGTTAGCCCGTCCAGCAGGTGAAGATTGATGCAGCAGAATCAGTCTGCAATTCCACGAGACGCAAGTCAACGGGGACTTTGGGATTCAGTGAAGGCTGGCACCCATCCCGATTCACTTACCATCGAGACGATTTTCTATTGAACTTTGTTACTGGGCTGAAACAGTTCGTTTCACAGTCCATGTTTCATGCTTCGCAGTCGCCTTCGAGACTCCGAAACCTGGCTTGTCGGCAAATTGATCGGCAAGCTGCGAAGCTCGTACTGTGTTGATCTTTCCTGCATGGGCATGCAACTGGTAACGCAGAACCAATGGCTGCTGGCGAGTTGACATGAGCGGTTCTGAAAAACAGGCGGATGCCCCCATCCATCCATCTTCCCGGACATGCCAATGAGTCGGCGATCCAGGGTTCGAGGGATGGTCGAAGTACGTGATTCCGTCGTCGTGCGCCTCGGACACCGGCCCGCTGTAATCCATCCAGCGGGCACGGTTGCCAAAAATAGCGGGCTCCCCGACTCGACCTTCACTATCCGTGATTGTTCCACCGCCAAAGTGTGCCGACAGGTTTTTGGCCACGCGAACTGCCAGGAATCCAAAGTTGGTTTTTCCGAACTCCAGCATTTCGCTCGTCGGCCGGAACGTCGATTGAAGTTCGATGATTGTTTCCGGTGCGAAATCAGAACCGACCGGCCCGCCTGATCGGACCGCGACAATCAGTTCCTGCTCCAGCAGTTCTTTAGGGTCATGTCCGTCATACCAGCCCAGTTTGACGGCCATGATCGATTCGTCTTCGCCATCGTGATACGCCAGCCATTCCTTCTGGCGAATCCGTGACGGCAAGTTGTTCGCCCAGAAGTCGATTCCCAGAACCTTATGATGTGCGAACCAGATCGACTGATGATGATCGTGGTTGGGTGCTCCCGGGTGCCCCATGCGTGTCAGGCAGGTTCCCGCGGGACCGATCAGTGGATAGAAAAAGGGACGCGGATAATGCGTTCCAAAATGCCATCCCAGGCGTTCCTGTCCATCAATGACAAATGAAACCCGGTGATCTGGGGTCGGGATGATCTGGCATCGTGGAATACGAATTGGCATGGCAGTCCTTTCTTCACGGATTCACTTTTCAATCTGCGAAAAGTCACCAGGAAGGTCATCCGGCAATTCGTTCGCCGATCGCTTCCGAGATTCCATCCCAAAGTGTACGCCTCGCGATCAGGGAATTCACAGCAGCCGCTTCGGCCTGTTCCCATTGAGCATTGTCAGCACCACACAACGATTGAAGCAAGCGAGTTGCCATGGGACCGTGCTCATCGCCATCCAGGCCAATGTGCCGTTCCAGATAGTATTTGAATTCCTCAAGCTGCCCCTCCGCCTGCACATTCAATTCATCGACGATCTTCTGAAAGACCTCCGGCAGCAGATCTTCCCGTCCGAATGTAAACGCTGAGGCAATCGCACAAATGTTTCCCGCTTCAATGATCTGGAAAGTCTGCTGCACAAACGGACGCGCGGCAGCAGGAACGACGGGTGACTCGAGTGCCTCCTGAATCGAAGCCCCTTGTCGCAGACTGGCCAGGAATGAATCAATGGGAGCCGTGTTCGCGCCGCATTGCCGCATCGAACGATGATAAAGATCGAAATGGCTGCCAAATCCACCGCGCCCATCATCGTCGCTCTCTTCCGCAAGCACGATTTCATTAATGAGTCGGCAGCCCTGCAAATCGGCGGGAGGAACCCACGGGATATCGACGCAGCAGATCTTGCGCTGCAGCACCTTCAGCAACGACATGAAGTCCCAGACCGCAAAGACATGGTATTCCATGAAGACCTGAATGGCGGCCAGGCGATCAATTTCACGATACAGCCGATGATTCAGCAATCCTTCCCGATGAGGTGCCAGCTTCGCTGCGATTTTTTCGAGGTAATTCAACGTAATTCCTTATTTGGCTCGGTCATCCTGATCGACACTTTACGGCTGTGATTCCCAGTGTACCGCACGCCGAGCGATTCCTTAACTGAATGCAGAGACTGGAACCGCTCATATCCGTCTCTGTTCGGCGCGGGTCTCCTGACCCCGCCGAAACGCCCGACCGAAGGTCTCCTCTTCAATTAAGTCCAGATAGTTGGCAGAACGATGAAGAATCACGATTGGGATCTCTTCGATTGTATGAAGCACGACGAGTTCCGTTGGCAGGGTATGCCAATGCGACTGCATGAAATATCGAGTTGTCACTGAGAGACTGGAATCGCTCGCCCCCATCGTGTTAAGGTCATCACCAGTTCCCCGTCTGGATTTTCCGCGAAAGTACAATTTTCAATGCGTCGGCCGATTCAACAACAATTGCTGGTTCCGATGCTGGTGGTTGTGCTGGCGGGGGTCGCAGTCGCCAGTCTTGCGGGGGCGTGGATTGGAGCAAGGTTCGCGCGGGATCAGGAGCAGGAGAACCTGCGTCGCTTGGCTCGTACCCTGGCGGATGCCGGATTCCCTTTGACCGAAAACGTCCTGCGGCAAATGGTGGGATTGTCGGGGGCAGACTTTGTCGTCCTGGGCCCGGTTGGCCAGGTGTTGCATTCGACAATTCGCCTGACCGATGACGAAACGTTCCACCTGCGTCAATTGGACCAGGGGAGTACGTCGGCACCACTGCCCGACCTGACACTCGTTCTGGCGTCTCGCCAATATCGTGCCGCACGACTTCCCGTTCGCGTTACACCCCGGAATGAATCCCAATCACTGTATGCACTGTATCCTGAAGAACACTGGGATCGCGTGGCAAGGCGAGCGGCCTGGCCACCTCTGCTGGCGGGTCTCGTCGCTGCTGTTATCGCAGTGGCATCCACGACACTGCTGGCACGTCGATTCACATCACGCGTGCGTCAATTGAGTCTGCAGGCGGCGAAGATTGCTGCCGGGGATTTCCAGTCGACGCCTCTGCCCGCTACAGACGACGAATTGCGTGATCTGGCCGCAGCGCTGAATCAGATGGCTCAGCAATTAGCTAAGTATGAAGAACAAGTACGGCGTGGAGAACGGTTGCGCACACTCGGTCAACTGGGAGCCGGCATCGCTCACCAGATGCGGAATTCAGCCACCGGGGCAAGGCTGGCACTCGAATTTCACAAGACGGAAATCCCTGAGTCTGTTGATCACGAATCTCTGGACGTGGCCTTGCGACAATTGAGTCTGATGGAAACGTCGCTGAAGCGATTCCTGAAGCTGGGTCGCGGCGAAATACTCGCGACTGAGCCGGTCTCATTGGCTCGACTGGTCGACGAAACAGTGCCACTCGTTGAACCCTCGTGTCGCCACGCGAACATTCGCCTGGATTGGCCACGCCCCGCAGATGAAGTCACCGTTATGGGTGAAGCGGATTCGCTCCGTCAATTGCTGCTGAACCTGCTGATCAACGCCATTGAAGCAGCGACGGATGCCACAGGTAAAGCGGGAACCGTGCGAGTGGAACTTTCTCGGACATCTTCGACAGTGCCAACATCGCCCGAGTCGACATCGATCCGGTTGCGAGTGCTGGATAGCGGGCCTGGGCCGAGTCCTGCGATGGTGACTCGTTTGTTTGAACCGTTTGCGACGAGCAAGCCTGATGGAACTGGTTTGGGCCTTTCCGTCGCACAGGAAATCGCCGAAGCCCATTCCGCCAGGTTGACATGGCACCGCGAAGGAGATCTGACCTGCTTTGAAGTCGTGTTTGCTATGCCACAGGACAGTTAAAGTCGGCCAGACTCGAGAAGCGAATTGGTCAATGCCGCTCGCATCATCTTCAGGGCAAACGGGGTATTCTGCGGGCGATTTCTGCTCAGAACAGTCTGCAGCCTCGGGTACCACAGCCGGGTCTCCAAAATCGAGAAATGTCCATCTCCGCCAGCCGCTTCACGAGACAAAGAACCGGGTTTTCGCTGGAAGGCCTGAATCGAATGCGTGAATTCACCAGAACTGTACGCCGATCATTTCCGCTTGAGAAGCGATTTCTTGGACGTCCTTTGACGATCGACTCAGAGGCGAAATCTGATTCGAGTGTCGTTCGGTTGGTCTCGGCGTCAAGCAATGTTAGGATTCCATGAATTCCTCCCCGTGACGGACGGAGCCAATTCAAGAATAGGAACGGAGCCCATGACTGCGGAACTCGTCGACTCGTCCAGCCTGAAGCAGCAGATTCGCGAACAGGCACATGCCAACCGCAATGCCCAAGAGAACAAGGACGAAATCAGCCGGGAAATCGTCGCCCGCTGCATGAGTCTGCCGGAATATCAGCGAGCGGCGACAGTGCTGTTTTATTTGGATGTCCGCAGCGAAGTCCGGACTCGCAATGATCTCGACAAGGCTCTCGCCAGTGGCAAGAAGATCATTGTTCCCTATTGTGTCGACGGCGAATTGGAATTGTTTCACCTGACCGACCCGGACGAACTTTCCGTCGGCATGTATCGCATTCTCGAGCCAAAGCCAGAACTGCGAACCGTGGCTGCCAAGCGGGTTGATGTCGCAGAAATCGATCTGATCATTGTTCCCGGCGTCGCGTTTGATCGTGAGGGAGGCCGCACAGGTCACGGCAAGGGCTATTACGACAAACTGCTCGAACACGCCCGTCCCGACACACCATTGGTCGCGCTGGCGTTTGAATGCCAGTTGTTCGACAAGATCCCGATGCAGGACCACGATGTTTTCATGGACAAAGTGGTTACCGAAAAGGCGGTCTACAACGGTCGCGGCCGGAACTGACGTTGTGTCGCTGCAGGAATGAGAATCTACGATGGCCGCGATTGTTGATGATACGTACGCCGAAGCGTTTCGCAGTATCTATGCCGAAGTGCTGATTACCGCACGTGACCGGACCTGGCTGGAGCATGCCTGCCATGCCGCGACCGGTCATGCGTCGAGCAGCATCTTCTGCGATTGCGAAGCAGGAGTCGATCGGTTCGTGGGTCCCGGAGGCGATGAATCGTTTCCAACCCCGGATGGACGCCCCGGGGCCATTGTGCAGTTCCACGTCCCGCGATTTAAAAAGGATCGTGAAAAACTGCTGGAAAAGGTGCTGCTGCATCGCATCAGCCAGAATGTTCTCACGTGTCCGACAACCGCCTGTTTCAACCTGCTGGACACAGATCCCTATTTCAAACTCGGGCGAAAGCTCGCATTCTTCGGGGATGGGTATCAACAGCGAGACGAGCGTTACGGTCGCAAGGTCTGGGTCGTTCCCATCATGGGAGGCGAATTCCTGATCGATCGGCGATTTGGTTACAAGGATGGAATCATGGGGGGGAACCTGTGGTTCTTCGCAGATTCCGTCGATTCCTCGCTGGCTGCTGCCGAACTGGGCGTCAAAGCTCTAGAGACAGTGCCCGGAACGATCGCACCATTCCCCGGCGGGATCGCTGCCAGCGGCTCGAAGGCAGGGAGTGCGTACTCGTTCATGTTCGCGAGTACGAACCATCCCTTCTGTCCCACTCTGCGGACAAAGCTGGGAAGTGTTTCACAAGTTCCTGACGGTGTTCAATCGATCATGGAAATCATCATCAATGGTCGAGATCTGAAGACCGTTTTCGATGCCACGCACGCGGTCATTCGTGCGACTGTTGAATCACCGGGCCTGAGCAGAATCTCGGCAGGCAACTACGGTGGCCGCCTCGGCAAGAGCTTTGTTTATCTGCACGCCGATCGCCAGCCTGAATTTGCCAAATGACGCGACCTGAGACGACGAAGTTAGTGCAGGGCAATCGGATTTTTCAAAACGTGTCATTCCCAGTGGGCTCAAGGCCCACAAATGGCCGACAACAGCGACGGCAGGTTGGTGGGGCAAACCCGACGGGATCACATGCTGGCGCGGCCTCGGGAAACTGCTCCTCATCCTCAGAAAAGTCGACGCCGAGAGAAGAAGATGTGGGTAACATTGACTCCTCCCTACATCCTGCCCAGCTACAAAAGACGTTGGCCCTGGAATTTCGTGCCGTGTGACTTCCTTCGATGATGCTGTTTTTGCATGATCGATGTCCTTGATGGTGCCTCGTCACGCCGGCTGATTGGTCGAACCGAAGCATACGTTGATACGGAGTCGCAGGTACCGTTTTGAGCGATCGTCAGGCCACATCGTTTCGAGTTCAGATCGATCGCTGCCGCTATTCTGGAGGGAGTTTTTCGATGTTCAATCGCAGAGTACGGATGATTCGCGGATTGTTTTCGATGGCCATTGCGGCATGCTGTGGTCTGGCTGGCATGATTGCTTCCGGTCAAGCGGACGAACCGAAGCAGGGGACAACCCGTCGCCTGGACTTCGGGGACGGCATCTCGCTGGAAGTTGTCTATATTCCCCCGGGCAAATTCATGATGGGGAGCACGCCCGAAGAGAAATCGTGGGCAACGGGGATCGAAGGGGGAGCACAGCCCGGAACCGATCGAGAATCCTTTGAAGGGGAACGTCCACGTCCGATGAGCGTTAAGGATGGATTCTGGATGGGGCGAACCGAAGTCAGCGTCGGTCAATTCCGCAAGTTTGTTGAAAGTTCCAAGTATGTGACGGACGCTGAAAAGCCGGGTGGCAAGACGCAATGCTTCAACCCAAAATGGGATGGCTACCACTTCGGCACCAAAGTCGTTCACCCCTGGGAATCGATGCCCGGAAAAAGCTGGCGCGACCCAAACTTTGCGTTTCCGCTCAAGGATGACTTTCCGGTCGTCTGTGTGAGCTGGAATGATGGCCGCGCCTTCTGCAAATGGCTGACGCAGCGGGAACGTGACGCCGGTCGATTGCCTGTCGGCTTGGAATACCGCTTGCCGACAGAAGCCGAATGGGAATACGGGTGTCGTGGCGGCAACAACGGCAGTCAGTATTTCTGGTGGGGAAATGAACTTCATGACGGCGCAGGGCGATTGAATATTTCCGCGATCGACTTTCTGCCGGATCGCAAGCAAACCTGGCCGCTCGGCAAAGCCCCCTGGAGTGACGGATATTCGTTTGTTTCGCCGGTGGACCATTACGGCGAACGGGGACGAAATGGCTTCGGTCTCGCCGACATGTGCGGCGGAGTGTGGGAGGTCATCCTTGACGATTTCGATCCGAAGGGTGGGCACGAGGACCTGCACGTCGTCACAACGAATCCTCGCCCCGTCTGCCGTGGCGGCAACTATTTCGACGTTCCTGGCAATGCCCGGTGCGCAGTCCGTCTTGGATTGCAGAGCACCAGTTACTCCGACTCGCGAGACGGTTTCCGCATCTGTCTGGGAGTTCCACGACGACCATAAGAGGGACGACAACTCATACGCAAAGTCTGTTCCTCATGCGGCATCCAGATCTGCCAATTTACGTTTTCCCTGTCGACAGATATCCGGGCAGGGGGCCTTATTCGATCCTGCAATTTGGCAGCGATTTTTTCAGATCTGCGATTCCCTCAGGCGTGGCTTTGCTTCCTGTTAACATAACGACCGGAGTGCCATTTACTGTCTTCAGTCCCATAAACTGCTTCAGCTCTTGAAGGCCCTTATCGGTAATCTGGCTGTTTTCGAAACCTAGCCATACGAGGTTCTTCATGTTCGCAAGACCAGCAACGGTGGAGTCTTCGATCCCTTGAGAATGAAGCCGCCGCAACGTCTTATGCCCTGCGATCGCGGTGATATGTTTCTCTGTCAATCGAACACTTCCAATGTCGAGCAATTCCAATGGCAACTGCTGCAGTTCTTCCAGGCCCTCAGGGGTGAGATTGCGACATTCCGGCAAGATCAAGCCGACGATTCCCTTCAAGAACCCCATGTTCTTGCCTGTGATCATGGGGGCACGATCGATCCGAAGGCTTGTCAGTTTCTTCATTGCTGCCAGGTCCGCCACCATGGAGTCGTCCATCGAATCGGGGCTGATCACCAAATCTTGCACGTCAGCGAATTCCGGCAGTCGAATCAATTTGGCCAGGCCAGCCGCAGTCAGCTTTCTTCCGTTGAATTGAAAACGCGGTATCTTCGTGACACCACGGAGATGTTTTGCAAGTTCGTCCACAAACTCGTCGCCGAGCTCTTCATGTTCGGGCTTGTTAAACTGGATGTAGTACAAGTGGAACTTCTCTGCGGGGAGCGGTTGCCCCGGCTGAAGGCTCATCCAAGGATTGCCGTCCTTCGCCAAATCGAGTTTCGGCGGATGCTTCAATGACAATAACCATTCGGCGGCCATGCGGTCCAGGTCTGATGCACCGTCTGCGGGCTTCGTCGTGTTTGCGGCAACTGTTCCCGTTGGCTTCGTCGTGATTGTAACGATGGCCTTCTTGTGGCGACTGACAATGACCTGCTTGTCGTCGACCTGCACCTGATCGCCACCGCCCGTCAGTTCAACGCTGTACTTTCCTTCTTTGATGCCGACTTTCCAGCCATTGGCTTCACTCGCGACTTCCGCGACACCGTCTCCGGTCACGCTGATCTTGATCTGCTTGCGAACCTCGGCAGGAAGGTCTCCCGGAATTTCAACGACGACGTCTCCCTGAGGAGTCTTCAGAGTCAACAGGACGACGGCCAGTAGTCCAACCGCGGCGATTGCAGCACCAGCAATCGCCGTGGGAATCCAGCGGCGGCGAGGAGGCTGTTGATGGCTCGACTGTAACATCACCTGCGGCAACGTTGGCCCTCCCGTCTGTACCGAATCCAGCAAGACTGTACCTTCGTAGGAGGCTGCACTGGTCGAGTCCGTTGAAACGAAATGGCCCGATTCAGAATCGAGCGACGCCAGGTTTGCGTCCCTTGCGAATGGCTTGAGAGCGGCAATCACTTCAGCAGGTGTCGCATAGCGTTCGCGGGCATCTTTGGCGATCATTCGGTGAACAACCGCGGCAAGTGCAACGCTTACTTCGGGACGCCGATCACGAATCGGCGGCGCAGCCTCTTTGGCCAGGGTCATTAACTTCTGCATCAGCGACTGATTCGGCTTCCCCTGAAATAACGAGCCCCCGGTCAGCAGAGCATACAGGGTCGCTCCCAGCGAGTAGATATCGGCTCGAATATCCACGGAGTGACTGTCGGTTGCCTGTTCGGGGGCCATGTAATCCACGGTCCCCATCACCTGTCCGTCGCTGGTCAATCCTCCGACGTCAGGGGCATTGGTGTCAGATAGCAGAGCAAGTCCCAGGTCCAGCACCTTGACGACGGGGGGACCAAACTCCTGACGGGCGAGCATCAGATTCGCAGGCTTGATATCACGATGTACCATGCCGCGGGTATGAGCCGCCTGAAGACCTGAGGCCGCCTGAATCACCAATTCACATGCTTCTGCAATCGGAAGCGGTCCGCGCGATTTGATCAGATGCGACAGGTCGATGCCGTCCACATATTCCATCGCGAGGTAGTGGGCACCGTCCGCTTCACCCGCATCCAGTGCCCGGATCAGGTGTGGATGATCCAGTTTCCCAATGGCTTTCATCTCACGTTCAAATCGACCGACGGCATCGTGGCTCTTCAGTCGTCCCGGCGTGAGGACTTTCAACGCCACGATTTTTTCGAGACGTGGATGGAGTGCTTTGTAGACGGCTCCCATCCCTCCTTGTCCGAGCAGAGCCAGTATTTTGTATGGCCCGATTTGGCTCACATCGGCGTGTACCGCCCCCTCCATCTTTGATGCGGCTGTCGTCTGAATTGTCTCTTTTGCAATCGCACGCGCCTTTTCAACGGCGTCGCTGCACGCGGGTTCTTTCAAGAATGGATCGCTTTCCACGGGTGTTCTCAAATCATTTGCCATGGTTTCCAGTTCGCCGCGTAAGTTGGTTATGGTTGCGTCACTGGCATGCCCCGATAGGGAGTTCGCTTCGGATTCTGCCAGAAGCTGGTCCATGTATGGCTGTTCATGTGATTTGTTGACGGCATTCATGGGTCAGGCCTCGCAGAGCGAAATCGTCCGGAAAACAAACGACGTCTTCCTGGATCCTGACAGAGTGATGCGCGGCTGTTACGCGATTTTTTGGAAAACGGAGGCCCGCGGTTACAGGCCGCCATCCAATTCTTCGCGAAGCCGGCGCAAGACTCGGAATTTCGCCTGTCGAACGGCATTTTCAGTCAGCTTCAAATCCCGTGCGACATCCTGAATCGAATGTTCCTGCAGTGTCACGCGAGAAAAGGCCTGCCAGGTGACGGTATTGAAATCCCCTTTCACGAGATCGAGCGCACGATGCAAAATACGACGCCTGGTGTTCACGGCATCAGGTTCATCGTCGTCATGATCCCTTGAGCCGTCTGCCTGTTCAGCAAATAGCATTTGAGCAGCGCTACCGCCGAAAGCTTGTGGTCTTTTTCCTCGATTCCGAAAGTTTAATCGCACCTGATTTCGGGAAATTGTCCAGAGCCATCCGCGAAACGAACCTCCGTCCCGTTCGGTTCCACGAAACTGCGCGAGTCTTTGAAAGACCGTACGAAACACCTCCTGCACGGCATCTGAGGCGTCATTGTCCTGTAACCCGGCACGTCGACACCAGCTATACACGATCGGACTGTACAGCGCCGTCAGACGGCACCAGGCATCGACATCATTCCGGCGAACCCGATTCAACAGGCTGAGTGAGGTGGAATTGGTGTCCCGATCAGCATTCATGCGTAAGTTCCGACAAGCAAATCATCCCGGTCCCCAAGTCGAGATACTCGTACCTATCTTACAGGAATTTGAGCGTTTGGCACGAGTTGCTGCGATTTTGGAACGGGAATACCAAGACTGGTAAAAAGTAAAATTGAAATTTGCCAACGCACTTGAACGTCGAGTCGCAGAACCAGAAAACAAACTCGCGAAGTCGTTGATTCGCTTGGAGTTACCTTGGTTAATGCAACCGAAGTCGGTAGAGTGCCCGTACCTTCGGAGGATTAAATGAAGGGCAGACCTGCGTCAGCGGGTGGCCCGTCAGTGAATAAGCCGATGTGGTCGTTTACCGTATCGCGGTACGACCACATCGGTTTTTTCGTTCAATCAGAAGGATCAGCAACTGGCAGAAAACGGAGCTTCGGCGGCATCGAACAAGTGCTGTAAGAACTGCCCGAAGGACTCAAACTGATCGTAACGAGAAATTCATATGCCGAATGCCTCGCCACTTACGGCGCTGATCGTCATTGCCGACGAACAGAGTCGGTACGCTCTCGACCAACCCCTCCGAAAAGCGGGCTTCAAAATCCGAGATGCGTCGACAGGTGCCGAAGGGCTTCGCTTTGCGACGGAAATTCCCGACATCATCATCCTTGATCTTCATCTGCCAGACATGAGTGGTTTCGAGGTCTGCTGCCGCCTGAAAGCCCACGCAGGTACCGCCTTCATTCCTGTGCTGCACCTGTCAGATACTCCGGTCGAGGATGGTGAGTTCGTTGCTCATCTGGATAAGGGCGACGAAGCCTACCTGACGCATCCGATCGACGCCGTTGTGCTTCTGTCTTGTGTGAAGTCCTTGCTCCGCGGGCGGCAGGCCCAGCGACAATTCAGCAGCTTTCTGGAAGCCGCTCCCGATGCCGTCGTCATCGTCGATGATGAAGGCAGAATCGTTCGAGTGAATAAACAAGCCGAAATCATGTTCGGTCGGAATCGGGAAGATCTGATCGGAGAAGCTGTCGAAATTCTGCTGCCTCAACGCTACCGAGCCAAACACCGCGAGCAACGTGACGGATACGTCGCTCAACCCAACACCCGCCCCATGGGACAATCCGCAGAATTGTTGGGCTTGCGGAAAGACGGGACCGAGTTCCCCGTCGAAATCAGTCTTAGCCCCATTCCCGATCATAAAGGCATTCTGGTCGCCAGCATTATTCGGGACGTGACCGAACGCAAACTGGCCGACGAGCGATTGCGACAGACCGAAAAGCTCCAGGCATTCATCCTGGATTCGATACCTCAAAAACTTGTTACCACCAGGCCGGACGGCAGCGTGGACTACTTCAATCCGCAATGGATGGCCTACACCGGGTTATCGTTTGAGCAACTTCGAGATTGGGGCTGGAAGCAATTCATCCACCCTGACGACGTCGACGAACACGTTCGACGATGGTTGCACGCGACGAAGACGGGCGAAGTCTTCGAACACGAGAGTCGCTTTCGGCGTGCCGATGGTGAGTACCGCTGGCACGTCAGTCGTGGCGTACCGATGCGGAACGAGGTTGGCCAAATTGTCATGTGGGTGGGGGCGAACACAGACATTCACGACATTAAGGTGATCGAACTGGCGCTGATGGATTCTGAGATTCGTTATCGGCGACTGTTCGAGACCGCCAAGGACGGCATTCTGATCCTCGACACAGCGAGCGGCAGAATCACGGACGCCAATCCATTTATGAGCGAACTGCTGGGGTATTCACACGAGCATTTTCTGGGCAAGGAACTCTGGGAGATTGGCTTGTTCAGCGATAAGGCGGCCAACGAAGCCGCTGTGCGTACACTCCAGGACGAAGGGTACATTCGATACGAACACCTGCCGCTGGAAACCAGCCAGGGACTGCGGGTCGAGGTCGAAGTTGTCGCCAACGCTTACCAGGAAGACCATCACAAAGTCATTCCGTGCAACATTCGAGACATCACTGAACGCAGTAAGCTGGAAAAACAGATGCAGGAGCAAGCCGAGACGCTGGCAGGCCTGCACCGTCGCAAGGACGAGTTCCTGGCGATGCTGAGTCATGAACTCCGCAACCCACTCGCCCCGATCCTCAATGCCGTGCATCTTCTCAGTCTCCAGAAGAATGAAGGCAAAATCCAGCAAACAGCCCGGACGATCATCGAACGACAGGTCGGACAACTGAACCACCTGGTGGGAGATTTGATGGAAATCTCGCGCATCACCACAGGACGAATCCATCTTAAGCAAGAACCGGTCGAATTGAATGGCATTGTCGAACGTGCCTTGGAGACGACTCGTCCACTGTTGGAACAGCAAAAGCATGAGCTCACCGTTTCGTTGTCGACGCAACCGATCTGGCTCGACGCTGATGCCGCTCGAATCGAACAAGTGATCGTCAACCTGCTGACAAATGCCGCCAAATACACGCCTGATGGCGGCTGCATTTCGCTGACCGTTCAACGGGAAAACGATGTAGCAGTGCTACGGGTGAAAGATACAGGAGTCGGCATCGCCCCGGAACTGTTGCCTCACGTCTTTGATCTTTTCACACAGGCGGAACGATCACTGGACCGTTCACAAGGGGGCTTGGGCATCGGCCTCTGCCTGGTCCAACGGCTGGTGGAAATGCACGCGGGCCGGGTGGAAGTCTCCAGCGTCATGGGTCAAGGGAGCGAGTTTTCCGTGTGTTTGCCGGTGATGAAGACTCCCACCATTCAGTCCCCAACGGCGATTGATGTGACCGCCGAGCCGAATGTGCAAACTTTGCGAGTCCTGGTCGTGGACGACAATGTCGATGCGACGAAGACTTTAGAACTGCTCCTCGAAGCTTCTGGACATGATGTTCGGACTGCTCACGACGGCCCGACCGCCCTGGAGATTGCCGTCGAGTTTCGACCAGACATCGTGCTGTTAGACATCGGACTGCCAGACATCGACGGTTATGAAGTCGCCCGGCGACTGCGACAACACCCCGATCTCTCAGGAGTCGTACTGGTCGCCATGACCGGCTACGGGAATGAAACAGACAAACTGCGTTCACATGACGCCGGATTCAATCACCATCTGATCAAGCCCGCCGACTTCGGCAAGGTCAAAGAGATCCTGGCGAGTGTCTCAAAGTAAACGACCTGATCCGTCTCAAGCAAAAACGATGGAACTGAGCAGGGCAATCGGCATTTTCAATGTAGGGTGGAGACCAGCTCGCTTCGAGCGCCAGCCCACCATCAGGAAACGTCGAGAATTGATGGTGGGCCGGCGCGGCGAAGCGCTACCCAACGCGCGTAACGAGTTTTTGACGGGCGGCGCTAGATAGTCGTGGTTCGCTCCGCGAACCAACGCGGGTGACAATATTTGTCGCTGAAATCCTGAGGTTTAACGTCGCCGCCTGATGGCGGCACCAGTTGTTTCAAACGACCTATTATCTTGATCGCGAAGCGATCGCAGAACGTAGCGGGGGGTTGCAGCGAAGCGGAAACCCCCGGAACTGAATCGCCATACAAAAAGCATCCCGGAGGGATGCCAGAAAATTTCAGTTCAACACAATTGTGAACTCCGTTGTGAACTCCGTCCACGTCAAATTACTTGTTTGTCTCACCAATCCGAACCGCAATTCGGCTGGCGGGGTGGATATGCCGCATTCAGTGTCAGTGCGTCTCAGAAGGAATGCGTTCGGGGTTATATCGGGCGTCAGGAGGAGCATAGTCGGCGACGGTCGTTCCGCGAAGAGTTGGAAGCGTCATACCAGATGTTACGGTTTGAATTCGATACCATGCCCCAGGCCACGCGCGGTTCCGCCCAGATATTCCAAGGCCGGCGTTCTTTAGTGCAGAACACGAAGTGGATTCGCAGGCTCGAGAATGTGGAGCCCATGAGTGAACTCAATCGGGACTTGAGGTATGACGATCAAAAATTCGACGTGTACTGATTTTGCAATAGCAGTGAAGTCGAGTTTTCTGGCATCCCTTCGGGATGCGTTTTCCAGGGCGATTCCGTTCCGGGGGTTTTCGCTTCGCTGCAACCCCCGGCTACGTTCTGCGATCGCTTCGCGATCAAGATGATAAGTCATTTGAAACAACTGGCACCGCCATCAGGCGGCGACGTCAAACCTCACGATTTCAGCGACAAAGATCGTTACCCGCGTTGAGTGCCTCTGATCCCACCTACATCCTGCTCAGCTTCAAAAAGGGATTGGCCCTGTGGAATTGCGCAGGGGTCCTATCCGTTGGCCCAGGAAATTGGTACGATAATAAAGGTAGGGCTCGTCACAAGCAGATTGTGAAGTGTCCCAACCACAATTCAAATTCGCCGGAAGACGAAATCAAGAGCAATCTGGCTGGGCCAGATGGCTCGTGAGAGAGTAAGCCGACGTGCCGGAATTTCCGCAAGGGAGATCCGGCACGTCGGCTTTTTTTATTGCCCCACGAAAGATCGTTCAAAGTGGCCCGCCATTGTGACTCTGAACTTCTGTGATGGCACCATTGCGACCAGGAATTACTTCGCGACTCGGTATCGAGAAAGGCACCACAAAAATGCCCTGGATTGAATGGTACAACGCTCTCGAAAAGCCAACCTGGACACCCGCTCCGGCCACAATCGGTCTGATCTGGCAGGTCCTTTACCCGATCATACTTGTCAGCTTCGGGTTCGTGTTCGCGCAGATGTTTCGAGGCAAAATCGGTTGGCTGGTCGCGTTGCCGTTTGCCATCAATCTCATAGCAAACCTGATCTTTACGCCCATTCAGTTCTGGATGCGAAACTTGCCGCTGGCAGCAGTGGATATTCTCGTCGTCTGGACAACGATCATCTGGTGCGTCATCGCCATCTGGCCGCACGTCAAATGGGTCGCACTTGCTCAGGGACCCTATTTCATCTGGGTGTCGCTGGCGACCGTGCTGCAACTGTCAATCACCTGGATGAATTGGGGCAGGCCATGATTCGGCCCTCCCTTTGACCGGAAAACCACTCGTCTGTGCTTGCGTTCGCTTTTTGAAATGCGTCCTTGCTCCCGCAAACAGGAAATTCACCATGTCCAGGAATATCACCAATTGGCTATTTGACAACTTCCTGAATCGCAAAGCACCTCGCCGGAATTGCCCTTGCCGAACTCGACCGGTGGCAGCTCAAATCGAGCTCCTGGAGAATCGCATCCTGATGACCATCGACCTCGGAACGGCAGACACTTTCGCCGTTCTGGCCGGGTCGACGGTGACCAATACTGGCCCGTCCACGATTCAAGGGGACGTTGGCGTCAGCCCCGGTTCCGCTGTCACTGGCTTTCCTCCGGGATCTGTCACGGACGGAACGATCCATGTGGCAGACGCGGTTGCCACCCAGGCGAAAAGCGATCTGACCACAGCGTACAATGAAGCTGCGGGGAAAGCCTTGACCGTGAACCTGACCGGTCAGGATTTAGGTGGAATGACTCTGACGCCAGGCGTCTATTTCTTTGCGTCATCGGCCCAGTTGACCGGGACGCTGACACTTGATGCTCAGGGAGATCCGAATGCCGAATTCGTATTCCAGATCGGAAGTACCCTCACGACCGCCAGCAACTCGTCCGTGGTGATGATCAACGGCGGTGACCCGTGTGATGTCTACTGGCAGGTCGGCAGTTCTGCAACATTGGGGACAACCACTGCGTTCGTAGGGCATATTCTCGCACTGACGAGCATCACATTAAATACCGGCGCGACCTTGGATGGCAGTGCCTTGGCGCGCAACGGTGCCGTGACGCTCGATAACAATATCATCTCTATCGCCGGATGCATGACTGGCAGCATTTCCGGTCAGAAGTTTAACGACCTCAACGGCGATGGTGTCCAGCAACCGGGTGAACTCGGGCTGTCTGGTATCTCGGTATTCCTGGACGCCAACAACAACGGACTGCTTGACACGGGCGAGTCAAATACCGTGACAGACGGGACCGGCAATTACCACTTCACAAATCTCTTC
>Ga0194055_10000927_pt1 | contig 23785 bp, 21 predicted proteins | sample SepL449m_MetaG_FD_155482 | JGI IMG/M metagenome (GOLD analysis project Ga0194055, IMG submission 155482) | Anoxic zone freshwater microbial communities from boreal shield lake in IISD Experimental Lakes Area, Ontario, Canada - Sep2016-L442-9m | ecosystem: Environmental > Aquatic > Freshwater >... | reverse complement strand
CAAGGTGAAATTGGTGACGAGAAAAAGCTATGGTTTCCGTACGGCAGAAGTGGCAAAACTAGCCTTAATGCACAACCTCGGTCGCCTACCAGAACCGAAATCCACCCATAGATTCTGCTAACGAGGCAAAATCTTTTCACCCGTGGCTGCCGCTTGCAAGCGGTAGTAGACGCCAATCGACATCGATAGCGCAAACATCACAATCAGGCCGATACGAAATGGAGCTTCAGGTGGCATTTTATCATCTAGGCTCGCAGGTGTTTTGAGAACCAGTCTTTTGTGCGTCGCCACATCTCGTCTGATAGAATGTGCCCGCTCTTTTCTTCAACGTACGCAACGAAATTGTCGCTAGCGTGCATGCTGTCGTAAGCTCGCCGGATGATCGAGATGCCAGCGCGGACTTCATCAATCGGACTGCCACCGTCGGTTTCGCCGAAATTTAGCAGCAAAGGACGTGGAGCGATCAAGGCTGCGATGTCGGGGGTGTCGCCGTAATTGAAAATCCCAGGCACAAAATTGGGGAAACAATGGAGCATGTGCTCGCGATGAATGGCCTTGTACGTCGGGAGGCAGCAATTTCCGACCAGACATTTCAGTCGAGGTTCCCAAGGGCCCACCATCCACGTGTGTGTGGACCCCATCGAGTGTCCGTAGCAACCGATCTTATCAGCTGTGACTTCTGGTCGACTGACAAGGAAATCGACAGCCCGCTTCATGTCCAGAATATTCTTCCAGGCCATGCTCTTCCCAGCGACCACATACCGCAGAAACTCAAACCGTTCGAAGTTGCCATCCTTCAGCTTTCCTGTCGGGTCCCGTCGTTCCTCAAAACAGAGAGCGTCGGGGCAGAGCACCACATAGCCTTCACGAGCCAGGGCCGCACCGGTGTGATGCATCGGATCTGCCATCAGTCCCGCCGGTTCCGATTTTCCCTTGGCCCAGTTCCCGGCATGCTGATGCCAGACGCAGACCGCTGGAGCCGGTTTGCTGGCACTGATTCCGTCTGGGATCAGCAGCAGCGCCGGAATGGGATCGTTCGGTTCAGCATCGTAGAAGACCGACTCAATCGTATATCCCGGCTTGGTGATCTTCTCACGGATCCTGACATTCAACGGACTGGGGGCAGGCCAGTCACCACCCAGGCATCGAAGCAATTGATCACGAAAGTCTGCCGCGGCCATTGTTAAATCTCCTGTCATATGGTTTGCGAACTGGCAATACCGTAATCGTGGTGGGTGGACAAAACAATGGGCGATGGAGCGACGAATCGAGTGAGGCCGCACGCAAACATAATGATTTCGTCGGCCCTTTCGAATCTTTTTGGAAAAGCAGAACATTTTCTCCTGAATCGCGTTGATTGACCGGTTCGGTATACGTTCAGGATGAAATGGATTGGATATTGCTTCTCAAGTCAAAAGGGAAAATCGTGAAATTGAATCGGATAGGGATGATCGCATGTGCGGCTGTGGCAATGATGGCGTTTTCTACGGTTTGGGGTGCGACGCAAACTCCGCCTCCACCTCAACTGGTCGCCAATATTCTTGACCCTCTGGGCAAGGCCGCCGGTAAAGCAGGTTATGGCCAGCAGACGGATGCTTCAGGAAAGATCAAAGCGAGTTTTCTATCCGTTCAGGCCGGTCCGTTGAACAAGGCGCTGGTTGGGAAAAAGGTCAATGTGAGCATCGATAACGGCCCCGCGATTCCGGTAGATGTGGTCCTGGACAAGAGCGGTAACAATGGTGCCGCCAATCTCAACCTGAATTCCGCCAATGGCGACAAGGTTCCATTGGTCAAGGATGGTTCCATGGTCAAAGTGAGCACTCCTGGAAATCCGCCAATCGCTCAAGGAAAGTTCGCCCCTGCAAAGTAGTGGCGACAACGACGGCGACGGCGAGTGAAGTGGATGGCGAATCTCTGTGTCCGCACAGTTGATTGAAAGGCACCAACCGCAGGAGGCGACAATTCCCTGTCACGGAATTTGACATCAGCCTGCCCATCGATTCGTCGATGAGCAGGCTGATGGTGTTTCGGCAAAGGGGCCATTCTCGCTCCAGGCCGCATTAGGCAGCACCGGGGGGAATACGCTCCCGCATCACGTGCTGGCATTGGGGGTAAACGGAATATTCAATCCCCCGGCCATATACCCAATGAGCAAGTCGCCGTCCCAGGCGCCGAACCAGTAATTCACGGTCCACGGCTGGTCGACGATGACTTTTCCACCGAGTAATTCTGTGGACAGCGATGGCGGGGTGACATCAAATTTCTGCTCACCGTTCGTTCCGTGCGACCAGTTGGCCTGGAAGCCGAGTTTGTTGGTGACTCGATTCCCCCACTGGTCGATCTGGTAGAGTCGCGACTGATATCCCTGGCGCTCCACGGGGTCTGTCGCTTTGTGAATTTGTTCCGTCAGCCAGCGACGTCGGTCTCGAAAATAGCCATATTCGTCGTAGACTCCGATCGCCTGATGTGCCACCGGCGATGGAGTCGGAGCGGCCGTCGAAAACCGACGTGCATAGACCGCCGGGTTCGGAATCTGAACCGCTTTAACACCTGGGTGTCCAGGAATAAGATTATCGACCGCTTCGATCGAGACGGGGACCAATTGGCCGTTGAACGGTACATGGTGCGTCAGCTTCAGGTGAAACGGTTCCACCACGAATGCCATCGTATCGTCAGAGCCAACCGTGTTGTTGGTACTGATGAATGACGGGTTCTGCAAGAGGTTGACACGGGCTCCTGCCAGAGCCTTGGTTCGCGCGGCGTCGAAAGCGCCGTCAAATGTGACGGACGTCACCGTGACACCGACTTTAATATGTGGCAACGGATTTTTTCGCAGGGGAGCAGCCACCGGATCGTCTTGGAGCCGGATGATCTGGTCCAGGACCGGTTCATTCGACAGCGCCATCGTGTACCCGCTCGTCCCGTACGGATCGTCGCTGGGGTCAGGATCGGTTGCGAGCCGACACATGAAATACCCGCCAAAATTCAAAGTCAGATACCGTGCGGTCTGATTCACCGGAAATTTTCCAACTGCGGCAGCAGGCTGTGTAGATGCGTCACTCATCAGAAACCCTTCATCAATAGCCGACTGATTGCAGTGCGGAGAAAACATTTTGCTGATAGATACGTCGAAGATTGATGGCAATCCGATGCGAGTTCGCCTGGATGTACTGCATTCGCTGCAAGGTCCAGTCGGCCAGCGCGGGGTCCACGACCGGTGGTTTTGGCCGTGAATTGATGAGTCCCTGCAGTTTCTGGCTGAATCCCTCCACGCGAGTGATCACATGATCGATGTCGGCAAACATCGGCTTCAGCGTTTGCCCCACCATCCCATGCTGCCCATCGGCATAAGGATGTCGCAATTCGAAATTCAGTGCGTCGCTGACGATGAACCCAGGACCAACTCGCTCGGGTTTTCCACCGCGACCATCGGTGGCTCGTAACTGAACCAGGACTTCGGCCAGCGATCGAATCACCATCGTCATGAACGGAGCAAAGGCTTCCATCCCGAGTGCGGGGGCCAGATATGGATACGATGCCGGTGCTTGATTGGTGGTCGCGTAAAGACCCGTCAACATGATCAGCAGTGTTTCGTAGGCCTCGTTGAACAGTTCAAACACTCGACCAGTGTATTCGTCGTCGATGTCACTACGGACAGGGTCTTGTTTGAGATCCCATGCGGCTGGAACAGGTGCCGATTTTTCCCATTCGCGGACAATGTCGTAGAAGCGGTGATAGTGACTTTCGTACGTGGGTGAGGCATTGATCCCTTCCCCCTGTTCGGTGATCAGGCTCATCGCCTGGTTGGCAGAGGCGTGATCGGTGACGGGGAAGACATAGATGTCGTATTGCTGTTCGATGATGACCTGGGTGGATGCCCCATTGACGAAGGCGCTGACAGGCAGTTTGGCAAACAGTCCCTTCAAGTCACGATACAGTTCTTCGATTGTTCCTGGCTCGACAGGAGGTGGTGCCGCGGCCATGGCCTTTTGAGCCCCCTTGCGCCGGAAACACCATTCTGCAAAATGGCTGCCATCTTCGGAAACCAGTGTCGAACATTCCGGGGCTTCCATGCAGGTCCAGCGTCGGGCAGCCTCCAGATCAAACTTCGAAAAGACAAAGTCGTGCGGGATGGGGACCAGTTCATCACAATTGATCGCAAGAGTCTTTCCCGGTGCGGCCGAGGCGGGGCAGGCAGCGGCCTGACCCGGGCGCAGCGGATTCGCCCCGAGGTGGAATGCGTGCAACGGTTTTTCAATCAGATTCGAACGAGCGAAGTACGGGGCTCCGCCGATCGATCGCAACAGGTTATTGACTAGCGCCAGATGCTCCATTTCCTGTCGAGCCACCGAATAGACCATGTTGGCCCAGCGGCGTGTCAGTTCCAGTTGAGCGGCGTTTGGTGATACGTGCTGCCCATTGACATACCTCTTCTGGATGCTGAAGGCACCGTAGAGATACATGCACATGAACTGCTGCTCGATCTCCGCCGCCTTCCGCAGTTTTTGTACGACTTCCTGGCCGAGTGCTAAGCTGCCGCGATCCTGCTCGGAGGGGTTTGACATGGCACGAATTCTTTTTTGATTGAGATCAACAGAAATGGATGGTCCGACGGTATCGGTCGAATACGCCGGATTCTGTTGTGAAATGGTACCAAATGTCAAATGGTGTGGTGCGAAATATCTCAGCAGGTGATGCCTGTTCGCCCGCCTGTGACGCCAGTGCTTCGCAGTGAAGTGTTTCGCGCAGGTGCTCGACCGACGTCGATCGCACGGGACTGCTATTTTGGATGTGAAGACGTGGAGCAGGAGGTTAACGCAGGGACGCGAAGGCGCAGAGACGCAAGGAAATTGCAGCTTTCATTTTTGCCTTTGCGCCCCTGCACCTTTGCGCTTCTGCGTTAACTTCTTCCACCTGTTCCTTTACAGCGAATTCGTCGAGGCCGGAATGAAATGATTCCCATGGGGTGACGAAATGTTGTCGACCCCCATGGGAATCGTTTTCAAAACGGTAAAGCGTCTCGATCAGTTGGCTTCAACAGCCGTATGAGCCTGGACCGCTTCGTTGATTAACCGCAGGGTTTCGTCGAGTTCCGGGCGGAACAGATCGCCGATCAGAAGGTCGGTGATGTCCCCCTTGCGATGCGGATGTTGAGCGACGAAGCGACCGAAACTGAGGCCGGAGTAGTACGCACAGACCAGTTGTCGCATTCGCTCCATGCCGCGGAAATAGTCTGCTTCCCAGCAGCCGAGTTGTGATCGTGATGTATCACTCTTGGCCAAGCCTTCACAGACGGCATCTGCGGCCAGTTCACCTGATTTGAGGGCCAGCAAAACTCCCGAGGAATAGAGCGGATCGAGGAATCCGAGGGCATCGCCAACCAGCACCCAGCCGTTCCCCGCGACTTGCTTGGCGCGGTAAGAATACTCTTTGGCTGCACGATAGATGTCAGCTCGCTTGCCAACGCTGATTCGCTGTTTTACCGCCGGACACTTCTCGACTTCCTCGTGATAGATGGTTTCGAAATCCTTGCTGTCACGGTTCTTGAACAGGTAGTCGTACGAAGCGACGATCCCCACGCTGACAATGTTGTCGTGCAGGGGGATGTACCAGAACCAGCCCGCTTTTCCCTGGACCTGCAGCACCACGGTCGCACCTTCATCGCGGCCGACGTCCCGTTGTGCCCCTTCCCAATACGTCCAGCAGGCGGCCTTCTTCAGGATCGGGTCCCATTCACGCAGCCCGAGTTTCCCCTGGATCAAGGTACTCTGTCCGCTGGCGTCCACGACCACGTCCGCCCGTTCGACTCGTTCTTGTCCTGCTTCGTCCTGTAACCGGACGCCAACCGCACGATCTCCTTCAAACAGGACCTCAAGAACTCGCACACCTTCGTGCACGCTGACTCCGTGTTCAGCGGCATTCTCCAGCATCATCTGGTCGAACTCGCTGCGTCGGACCTGCCACGTTTGCGACGATTCGTGAGGCTTGTGATCCACGAAGTAGAACGGTTCGGACAATCGGCCGCTGGAACCGACGAATTGAACGCTGTACTTCTTGATGTTGTGACTCGACTTCATCTTCGGCAGCATGTTCAGCCGTTTCATGACCCAGTAAGTCTGGGGAATCAGCGATTCGCCGATATGAAATCGAGGAAACTTTTCACGCTCAAACAACGACACGCGGTAACCCTTTTGAGCAATCAGGGTTGCGGTTGTTGTTCCTGAGGGGCCACCACCAATTACGATAACGTGTGGCTGAGTTGCTTGTGACATCAGTGGGATTCCTGCTGTTTGAAGTTGGTCGTTGATTTGCGCCATGTGCTCCCTTCCTCTTCATGAGGCGATCGCACGGCGTGCAGTAACTCGACAAGGTGTTTCAGATCGGGATGGGAAAGATGCCCCAGTTGGCGCTGATGGCAATCCTGAACAGCATCCGCCAATTCTGACAGTTGCTTCAGACCGGCGTCGGTAATCCCCACTTCGACCACACGGCGGTTTTCGGGACGCCGCTCGCGATGCACCAGACCTCGCTCTTCCAGTCGGTCGAGCATCCGGGTCATATCGGGGGCTCGCGAAATCAGCCGAGCTCCCAAAGCGAGTGTCGGAACAGTGTGCGGGTGTGAAGCCTCCAGCAAACGCAAAGCGTTATACTGTTGGGCCGACAGGTCGAACCGAGAAAACAGCTCGTCCTCCATCGCCTTCAATCGATCGTACGTTCTCCACAGGTTCAGATACGCTTCCTGATAGAGCGAATCAAACCGCGGAGCGCGAACGTCACGTGGCATCGAGTCTGTCATGGCTGAATCGTAGTCACCCCGGAATAAAACGTCAAGACAATTGTCGTTCAAACGACTGTTTGCCTGTGGGGACACGCTTGATCCTGATCGATTGAACGCTGACACTCCTGTCATTATGAAACTTTCTCTGGTGATTCCGGTCTACAACGAAGTGGAAAGTCTGCGTGAACTGCACTCGCAGATTTCGCATGCGGCGGCGAAAGAATCGCTGCAAATTGAGGTCATCTTTGTAGATGACGGCTCTCGCGACGGCTCGTGGGAGACGATTCTTCAGTTGTCGCAAGAGGATTCTCGCGTGCAGGGGATCCGTTTTCGCCGAAATTTCGGCAAGGCGGCCGCGCTGACCGCTGGCTTGAAGCGGGCGACCGGCGAACTGGTGATGACCATGGATGCCGATCTGCAGGATGATCCGGCCGAGATCCCGCACTTCATCAGCAAACTCAACGAAGGCTTCGATGTCGTCAACGGGTGGAAGCAGCGACGCCTCGACCCCTGGCATAAGGTCTACCCCAGCCGGGTTTTCAACTGGCTGGTCAGCCGTATGACGGGCTTGAAACTGCACGATCACAATTGCGGGGTCAAGCTGTTTCGGTGTCAGGTGGCTCGTGAGATCCGTTTGTACGGGGAATTGCATCGGTTTGTTCCGGTGCTGGCACATGCACGAGGCTTTCGAGTGACCGAGATCGGCGTTCATCATCGGGCTCGCCAGCATGGCTATTCGAAATACGGCATCCGGCGATTTACTCGCGGATTTCTGGACTTGCTGACGGTGTCATTCCTGATCGTTTACGGGCAACGTCCGCACCACATGCTGGGGTGGATTGGCCTGGTCTGTTTTGGGGTTGGTTTTACGGGCCTCGGATATCTGGCGCTGATGTGGCTGTTGATGAATGTCTTTTCGGTCTGGCCATCAACGCCCATCGGAAATCGCCCCCTGCTGGCGTATTCGATTGCGTCGACATTGCTGGGAGCTCAGGCCATGACCATCGGATTGCTTGCTGAATTGATCGTCTACAATACTGCTCGAGATTCCGACAGCTTCAGCGTGGCTGAAGAGACCCCCGTCGCGAAGTAGACAAGACGCGGGTCTTTTGACGCGAGAACGTTCCGCCATTGGTCTGTATTCCCGGATTCGAATCACATTTTTCTCTCGGCTAACACAGGATTACGAATTGTCCAACGAAGAAACGACAGTCCAGGTCGATCTGGGCCCGCGAAGTTACGAGATTCCGATTGTCAGCAACCGGTTGGCCGAGAGTGCCACGTACCTGCGTCGCTGGTGGATTGAACGCGACGGAATGTCGTCGATGACGTGCCGTCAGCGTCCCCCTGCAGGGAGCGTCTGGCTGAATGAACACAGGCCAATTCCCCAGCCGACAGCGTTGTTGATCACCGATTCCAATGTTGCCGGCACTCACGCGGCGACGGTGCGACAGAGCCTGCTGGCCGACGGATGGCGGTGTGAGACCGAAGTGTTGCCCGCTGGTGAAGCTTCAAAGTCACTGGATGTCGTCACAGGAGTTTACGACCGGCTGATTCGAATGCAGGCGGATCGGCGAACCCTGATTGTCGCGGTGGGTGGTGGTGTCGTCGGTGATGCGGCTGGTTTTATCGCAGCGACCTATACGCGCGGACTGCCATTCGCACAGATTCCTACGACGTTGCTGTCGGCGGTCGACAGTTCTGTCGGTGGCAAAACAGGGGTCAATCACCCTCAGGCGAAGAACATGATCGGAGCGTTCTATCAGCCGATCGGCGTTTTGATTGATACGGCGGCACTGGCAACATTACCGGATCGAGACTATCGCGCGGGGTTAGCGGAAGTGGTCAAGTACGGGGTGATTCTGGATGAGGAGTTCTTCGAGTATCTGGAACAGCACATTGACGCGATCAATGCTCGTCAGCCAGATGCTGTCCGACATATGGTGGCTCAGAGTTGTCGACTGAAGGCAGACGTTGTTGAGCGGGACGAGTTCGAATCCACAGGCGTTCGCGCCGTCCTGAACTACGGTCACACCTTCGGCCACGCTTTCGAAGCACTCTGCGGTTACGGCGAGTTGCTGCATGGCGAGGCCGTGGCGATCGGTATGGTTCATGCCAGCCGCTTGGCCGAGCGTCGCGGGTTAATCCCGGCGAGCACCACTGAACGTCAGATCGCACTCTTGAAAGCATTGCATCTGCCAGTGGGTCTGCCAGCAGGAATTCAGTTAGGTCAGGATGCCATTCTGGGACGAATGCGACTCGACAAAAAAACGGTCTCTGGGTCACTTCGATTTGTTCTGCCAACCAAAATCGGCGAAGTGAAAACGTTTGGAGAGATTCCGGAAGAAGATGTTCGAGCCGTTTTAGCTGTCAGCAGTCAGATTTCAGCGAAGAGTGAGCATTGATCGCGGTCAGGCACGAATGTTGTCAGGGAACGCTCGCATGAAGCAGATCTTTTTGAGCTTTGCCATTTTCATGGTTCCCATCGAATTGCTGGCGGTTCCGCCGGATGCATTCGAGGTGCGCGTGGTCGATGACGAAACGGGGCGTGGTGTTCCGCTGGTGGAACTCCGCACAGTTCACGAAACTCGTTTCATAACGGATTCTGCGGGATACGTAGCGATTCGTGATCCCGAACTGTTAGGTCAGTCGGTCTATCTGACGGTTCGCAGTCACGGGTATGAATACCCCAAGGACGGTTTTGGATTTCGCGGCAAGGCCCTGAAGATTACTGGTGGTGCTCGCGAAACGCTGAAGATCAAGCGGCTGAATGTTGCCGAGCGATTGTATCGCGTGACCGGCGCGGGGATCTATGCTGACAGTGTTTTACTTGGCCATCCAGCGCCGATCCGTCAGCCGCTGTCGAATGCACAGGTGGTCGGGTCAGATAGCGTGGTGATGGCGGCATACCGAGGCAAGCTTTACTGGTTCTGGGGAGATACCAACCGGTTTCGCTATCCACTCGGGAACTACAACGTCACCGGAGCAATATCCGTGCTTCCGACAAACGGTGGCCTCGATCCTGCAACCGGCATCAACTTCGACTATTTCACGGGGGAAGATGGATTTGCTCGTCCCGTCGCAAAAATGCCAGGGGAAGGACCAACCTGGATCTTCGGGATTGTGGGCCTTAAGGACGCCAGTGGTCGGGAGCGATTGTTCACAGGCTATGAAAAAGTGAAAGGAATGCTGGAGGTTTACGAACGGGGAATCTGTGAATTCGACGATGAACGGCAGGAGTTTGTCAAAGTCGCATCGTATGCCAAAGATGTTCCGCTGCACCTGCATGGACATCCCTTTCATCACGTTATTGATGGTCAAAAATACGTCTACTTTGGCGACCCCTATCCCGTCATGCGAGTCCCCGCCAGCGTTGATGCACTGCTCGATCTGAGTCGTTACGAAGCCTTTACGTGTCTTGTTCCGAAGGGACGCGTACAGGGTGCAAAGGTCGAACGCGATGTTGCGGGCAAAGTCGTCTGGGGTTGGAAACGTAATACTGCCGCGATCACTTTCGCACTACAGGAGTCCCTGAGAAAGCAAGGCGAGCTACGGAGTGATGAAGTCTGGCTTCAATTGACGGACGCTGATCACGGCAAAGTGATTGAAGCTCATCGAGGTTCCGTCACATGGAGCACATTGCGGAAGAAGTGGATTCTGATCACGACGCAGATTCGCGGGACATCCATTCTGGGCGAAGTCTGGTATGCGGAAGCCGATCGCCCCGAGGGGCCGTGGATCAAGGCCCGCAAGATTGTGACGCACGATAAATACAGCTTCTACAACCCGAAGCAGCACCCGCAATTCACCTCAAGCGACGGCCGCTATCTGTTTTTTGAAGGAACGTATACCCAGTCATTTTCTGGAAACACTGATCCCACGCCTCGCTATGAATACAACCAGATGATGTATCGACTGGATCTGAATGACCCTCGGCTGGCCGGACTGTCAGCGACTCCTTAGCGGTCAGGCGAATAGTTCCTGAATTGCCTGTCCTGATTCCAGAATCGGGACGGGGCGATTTTGACGGTCGCGGATGGTGCTCGCGTGATCAATCCCCAACACCCGATAAATACTCGCCAGCAGATCACCGGGGCCGAGTGGACGACTGATCGGTGCAGCGCCGAGCGAGTCTGTCGCACCGATTACCTGCCCCCCACGGATTCCACCCCCTGCCAGTACGGCACTCATGGCACCGGGCCAGTGGCCTCGCCCTGCACCACTGTCAATCCGTGGGCTCCGTCCGAATTCACCGAACGCAGCAACGAGGACGTTGTCCAGTTGTCCTCGCTGTCGCAGGTCACGAACCAGAGTCGAAACCGCCTGGTCAAAGGGTGGCAGCCGCTTGCGCAGGTTCTTTTCGATCGTCGTATGATCGTCCCACCAATCGATGTCTTTCTCATACAGATTGATCGTGACGAACGACACGCCTGCTTCGACGAGTCGCCGTGCGAGCAGGGCAGATTGTCCATACGCATGCTTTCCGTAGGCAGCTCGCAGCTCGGCAGGCTCTTCTGAAAGATCGAACGCTTTGCGGGCAGATGATCCTGTTGTCAGTTCAATCGCCTGACGTTGAACGTCGTCCAGCGCAGCATACTCCAGACTTGCATCGACTCTTCGAGCCAGGCGATCAAGATGCTGATGCAGGGTCCGACGATCCTCCAACCGCGGCATTGTGACGTCTGCGGGCAGAGAGAAACCGGGTGGACGGTAATTGCCAAGGCTGGGATCACCCCCGGCATCCAGAGCATTATGGCGAGAGTTCAGGAACGCAGCGTGTTCATAGAATCCCATGTGACTTCGATAGTCTTCAGGAATACAGACATATCCCGGCATTCCTGCTGCGTTGCTTCCTTTGAGTGCAGAAACAATCGATCCCTGGGACGGATGCTGCTGTCCCTGCTGGCGGGCATTCAGCAGTGGATACCCGGTCTGCAACCAGTGAGTCGCATCGTCGTGGACGGACAGGTGATGACGAATCGAACGAATGATGGCGAGGTCTTGTGCGATCGCCGCGTGACCAGGCATCAGTTCGCAGACCGAAAACCCTGGCAGTTTCGTGTCGATCGGTGCAAAGGGACCTCGGACTTCGGCAGACATCGTCGGTTTCATGTCGACCGTGTCGATGTGCGAAGCACCCCCGGCCTGAAAGAAAAAGATCACGCTCGTTGATCGTCGGCTGTCACTGGCCTGAAGTTTCCGATGTCGCAACAGATCGGCAAGCGTCAATCCACCTGCAGCCAACGACCCGATGGATAAGAAACCTCGCCGACCGATTGATCTGCGAGTCCCAAACGACTGTCCCAGAAGATTGAGCATGACCGGCCCTTCAAATCAACAGACATTGATGGGGCGATCGTAGCGAGAATGAATGGCCGTGAAAAGAGGAGCGTTTGAATCGATCATTTCGTAGCAGGAATGTCATCACAGACGGTTGCGAAGTCGGCGAAGTTCGCGGCGGTCTTCGTCGTTCATATTGAATAACTCGACCGTACCGCGTCCAATTGCAGTCGTGCCGATGATCCTGTCTTCGAGGTTCACAAAGTGATCATCCCATCTCTGCAATCTGGGATGAAACAACGGTACCAGTTCACGGTCGACAATTGTGGAAAGATTCGGCCCTTTGTGAAAGTTGCACCAGTGGCAAGCGAGACACAAATTCGATTCATCGTCCGAGCCACCGTGCTGTCTTGCGATAATGTGCTCGACATGAAAAGTGACGAACGGTAACTCGTCTTGATGACAGCCACAGTACTCACAGCGATTTTCTGCTCGCTCGCGAACAAGGCGACGTAAAGTTGCATCAACCGACATTCGATCAACTCAAGGTCTCGGCAGCGATGACTGCTCGAGCTTTGGCCTGCAACACGGAGATAAAGTTAATTGTCCTCACTCGTGCTTCAAGCTCAGCTCGCTCGTCTGGTGTGAGCTTGCCGGCTGAGGACTTTTCCGCAAGCTCGTCCATACGGTGCTGAACTTTCGGAGAGGCGCGTAGTTCCGCAATACGCCTTGCAACATCCGGCGTCAGACAACGGCTGACGGGGTCAAAAAGTTCGTCAACAACTGCAGATGGCGACATTGTACTCATGTCCGAAGTTTACCATGATCCGAAGTCCGAGGGAAATATTTTTCGCGAACTTCCTGGCCATTTGGCTCGTACACCGATTCGTGAAATTCGGGAGGTCCAAACCATGGATCGCAGTAGTCTCGGAGTCGAAATCTCGGTACAGATGTCTTTCATCTGTTTTGTACCGTGGTCTGGATTGATTCGCCTATGACTCGCCCGTTGCTGTTGCTGGATGTTGTCGGGTTGACGCACGAGATGCTGGGGCCGAACACGCCGCATCTCAGTCGTTTGGCTGCGGACGGTTTTGCGCGTCCGATGGGAACGGTACTGCCTGCTGTCACCTGCTCGGCTCAATCGACGATCCTGACGGGTGAACTCCCCTCAGGGCACGGAATTGTTGCGAACGGCTGGTATTTCCGGGATCTCGCCGAAGTCTGGCTCTGGAGGCAATCGAATCACCTCGTTCATGGCGAACGACTTTACGACACGGCCCGGTGGCATGACCCGTCCTACACCGTTGCCAAAATGTTCTGGTGGTACAACATGTACGCCAATGTCGAATGGTCGATGACTCCGCGTCCCAGCTATCCGGCCGATGGACGCAAAGTCTTCGATTCGTACAGCCAGCCAGCCGGATTGCGCGATGAACTGCAGAGAAAGTTGGGGGTCTTTCCGCTGCACCGCTTCTGGGGACCGGGGGCAGATATTCGAAGTTCGCGCTGGATTGCGGATGCTTCGGTTCAGGTGATGAAAAAGTACAAGCCAAGCCTGACGCTCGTCTACCTCCCGCACCTCGATTACAACATGCAGCGTCTGGGGCCCGACGACCCACGGATTGCTGAAGACATCCGGTTGGTCGATGCCGAAGCAGGCAAATGCATTGACGCGGCCCGCGAAATCGGTGCCGAGATCATTGCCCTTTCGGAATACGCGATCACGGCCGTTTCGCGACCGATTGCGATCAATCGGATCTTGCGTCGGCATGGTTATGTGACCGCTCGGCGCGAGCCACTGGGATGGGAAACTCTCGATTGCGGAGCGTCGCGCGCGTTTGCCGTTGCGGACCATCAGGTCGCGCACGTGTACGTCCGAAATCCTGAGGATGTTCGCGCCGTGAAGTTGCTGCTCGGTCAGTCTGATGGCATCGATCTGGTACTGGATCGTGGTGAGCAGCAGCAATTTGGATTGAACCACGAACGATCCGGGGATCTGGTCGCGGTGGCCGCTGAAGATTCCTGGTTCACATATTACTTCTGGGAAGATGATCGATTGGCACCGGACTATGCGAGGACAATCGATATCCATCGCAAACCGGGTTATGACCCGATGGAACTGTTTCTCGACCCCAAGCTGTCGTTCCCGCAACTGCGAATCGCCGCCCGCCTGGCTCAGAAATTTCTTGGCTTTCGCTACTACATGGATGTCATTGGACTCGACGCGAAGATCGTCAAAGGGAGTCACGGCAGGTTGCCAACCCCGGAACGCGAAGCACGTGAGGCACCTGTTTTCATCTGTTCCGACCGTGCAGTCGAACAGGACGAAATCCCAATGACTGCGGTCAAGGATCTGGCTCTGCGACTGCAATTCTCGTGAAAATGCACTTGGAAACCGGCAGAAGCTGCCGGTGGATGCGACGTTCGATGCAGCTAGGAAACGGAACGCGCCCTTCTTGCTTTGGACCTTGAGCAAATCACGATGAACACGATCGTCCCGATGTGAAATCCCACTGACAATTCCGACAGTCGCCAGTTCACAAAAGCGCATTCGCTGGACGTGTCGAATTTGTAGCCAGCAGTGATTGCCTTAACAGTGGGTACAAGTCACCTCATGATGGGGTGCTGACTTCGAAGCCCCGCCGCACGTAACAAGACGTTCGACGAGGAACGGAGTCTATCCATGAGATTCTCCATCAAGAGTTCAATCCTGTTTGGCTGCGCACTGGCTGCAGCTCTTTCATCGGTCGCACAAGCTGGCGACCTGCTTGATCCCACGGAATGGAGTATCAAGGATTCTGTGGTCTCCGATGGTCGGATCCTCGGGCTGTTTCGCGAATCTGATCATCAGTTCACCGACTTCATCAGCCCGATGACGAACCCGGTCTATTTCGAAGATCCGCGAACGTTGACCGAAGCCCGCGCGATCTTCATCAATCACTCCCTTCCCAATAGCCTGGGAGGCGGATCGGTGCAGGTTTACGCGACACAATTGCGAGCCGCATTGACCGAGAACTTGTCGATCATTGCCACCAAAGATGGTTTTATCGTTTCGGAATCACCGCTTCTTAACGATGGCTTTGCTGACGTCTCGGCCGGTTTGAAATTGAACATCTTCAAAGACGTTGAATCGCAGACGCTGCTCAGCGTAGGAACGGTCTTCGAAATCCCTGCCGGCAGCCATACCGCACTGCAGGGAAACAGCACCGGTGAATTCCACCTGTTTGCGACGGGGGGAACCGAGTTCCTGCCAAGCTGGCACTTCGTTTCGGGTTCCGGATTCCGCCTGCCAACCAACACGACAAACCAGAATCAAATGTGGTACTGGTCGAACCACGTCGACAAGAAACTGGGAGGCAGTGGCTTCTACCTGTTCACCGAATGCAACTGGTACTACTACATGTCTTCGGGGAACGGCCTGCAGGCCCCGATCGGTGGCGGAGACCTGTTCAATCTCGGTTCCGTGGCGATGGCCGGTCAAAGCGCTGTCACCGGTGCCTATGGTGTGAAGTACAAACCGAGCAAGCATGTGGAAATCGGTCTGGCCTACGAGATCCCGTACAGCAGCCGTCGGGATCTGCTCCAGAACCGCCTGACCGCTGACCTGATCCTGCGATTCTAAACGCTGTCGAGGCGCGCGACTTGGCAGTCTTTTTCCCCCTGTTTCGGGATGACCTGAAACAGGGGGATTTTGTTGAGCGATGTCTGAACTGCTGCGGTCATCTCAGTTTGTGCTCTATCAGCCGGAGCAAGGGCGAAACGTGACGACCGCTGGCGCTGCGGGTGACATTCAGGAAATCTGGCCCACTGCGGAAAGCCTTGTTTTGCTGTAACGTATTGCCGTGTCGTGTGTTGAGTCTGTGGGATGTCGCGTTGACCGATCTTGCCGGTCCCGATACACTCCCGGCCCGCGCCAGGAAGGCGCATTTCGCGTTGCAAGGAAGCGCGCATGAGTGCGGTGCCAGAACAATCCATACTTCCCGCCTCACGCCTCGCTCAACTGCGAGAAGCGCGCGAGATCATTGTCCATGAAGGCCATGAGCTATTGGCCCTCGCCCGACGACTCGACACACGCTTTTGTGATGCTGTCGATCTGCTGGGAGCTTGCCGCGGCAGTGTCATGGTGACCGGTGTCGGCAAAGCTGGACTGATCGGCCGAAAGATTGCTGCCACGCTGTCATCAACAGGAACTCGAGCTCATTTTGTTCACCCGACCGAGGCACTTCACGGCGATCTGGGTTGCGTCGGACCGGGTGATGTCTGGTTGATGCTTTCGAACAGCGGCGAAACCGAAGAAATCTGTCGACTGCTGCCTCTGATTGGCGAACGTGGTTTACCCGTTGTCGCGATCACGGCGAGTGATGCAACGACATTGGGGGCTGCTGCCGATATCACGATCACTCTGGGACGACTGGTCGAAGCGGGCGTGCACGGCCTGGCTCCCTCGACCAGCACAACGGCCATGCTGGCGATCGGCGATGCATTGGCGCTGGTCATCAGTCAGGTCCGTAACTTTACGCCGCAACAGTTCGCTGCCTTTCATCCGGGCGGCAGCCTGGGGCGTCGGCTGGCGTCCGTCAAAGATATCATGCGATCGGGTGAACAGGTCCGAATTGCCAGCGAGAACGCAACGATTCGGGAAGTGTTTGTCACACTATCGCGTCCTGGTCGTCGTACGGGAGCCGTAATGCTGGTGGATGCTGAAGGACGGCTTTCAGGGCTGTTTACGGACAGCGACCTGGCTCGATTGCTGGAGCGTCGACGTGATGAGCAGTTTGATCGACCGATTTCCGAAGTGATGACCAACCGCCCGCTGACGGTGGGGCCTGACGCAATTCTGGAAGAGGTTCTTCAACTGCTGGGATCTCGCCACGTGAGCGAACTTCCCGTTGTCGATTCGCAAGGCTGCCCCGTGGGAATCATCGACATTACCGATCTGATCGGGATTGGCTGAGTCCCGCAGATCATTGGAATTCAGCCTGCCAGTTCTTTCAAGTGAGTTTCTGAGACCGGAATGTTTAACCGCCTGCTCATGACGATCGCCACAGCCGCCTGCCTGATGGGGGTGTATGCGTTTTACGCTGTGCTGACTCGTCCGCTGGTGGTGATCCCTGAATTGCCGGCGACTTCTTCAGAGCCTCATTCGCAGGGAAGCGTCCCCTTACAGGAAAACGTACGCGTGGCGACGACGTACCTGTCTGAACAGCGCTGGGCCGCCGATTCGGCGTATATGTTTCGATCGGGCGAAGCCTATATTTTCACTCAAACGTGGTCACACCAGGCTGGCGACACACGGATTAAGTTTACTCCGTTCGCCATGGTCTGGGTTCAGAAAGATCGCGACGGTCGCGAACAGGCCGTTTCGATGGTCAGTGATTCTGCGCTGCTGCGGTTTGCGTCGGCTTTTGATGAAGTGAGGCCGAATCCGGGTCGCGTGGTGGGAGCAGTACTTGATGGTGAAGTCCAGATCAAGGGCCCTGATGGACTGGCAATTGTTGGTAAGCAATTCGTATTTGATGAATCTGCACCGTCATTGGTGAGCACTAATCCCGTGGAGTTCTGGTATGCCTCGCACCATGGCCACGGTCGATCATTGAACGTGAAGCTGATTCCTGCGGAAGGTCCGCCAGGTCGTGATCGCCCCCATGTCTTCGGCATTCGCACGATCCGACTGGGGAGTGGTATCAATCCTGCCACGCGGGAATTCGAACCAGTCTGGCTGGTGGTCCGGATGCCGCAGCAGGGTCAGCAGAAACCCGTCAGAATCCATGCGCGCGATCTGGAGTACGATGTGAGCAATCACGTCGCACAGTTCTCACAGTCTGTTCGTGCCTACAGCAAGACCGAAGCCGCCGGCTGGGACTCACTCGAATGTGATGATCTGCTGTTACGTTTCAGGCCGGTACCTGCAAAACCAGCGGACGTTGAGACCGTGGCTGCGAAAACACCGGGAATTGCCGATCCACGGCAGTTTCAACAGATCGAGACTGACCTGGAGTTCCATCAACTTGAGGCGACCGGGAAGCTGGTGAAAATCAAGTCGGACCAACAGAACTTGCGCGCCGGGATGCAGCGGATGGAATACGACATGGTGAAGCACCAGTTGAAGCTCACCGACCCGCGCGAAGTTCATGTCGCGTTCAAGGGTTCGATCCTGAAGGTCCCGTCTGTCGATGTCCGCCTGCGTGAAGATAACGCGATCGACGAAGTCATCTGCCAGGGGATCGGACGTCTGGAAATGACCCGCCCGGTCACCAATGACCTGGCATTTGTTGCCCAATGGGGGCGTCAATTACGGCTGGTGACGAATACTGCTGACGGTCACGATCTGATTGAACTCGAACATCAAGCCTCCTTTCGCCAGCCTCAACAGCGAACTGGCCTGGGGGCGGAATTAATTCGTCTCTGGGTTGCTCCCCTGTCGCTCAACGTCAATTCGGCATCCAATCGAAATGCTCCGGCGGCTTCATCAGTGCCACAGCCCGCCCGCTTGATCGCAGCCCGTGATGTAGTCCTTGTCAGCCCACAATTGCTCGCACGCACCGCAGAGTTGGATGTCCATTTCGACGAATCCAAGGAACCACGACTGCTGTCAGGTCGAATGCAACGCAATCTGTTGCAGCAGGTTTCGCTCGAACAATCTGGACCGACGACAGTCAGAAAGCCACCACGGGATGCGAGTGCCGAGCCATCGTCACGTCGTCCCCACATTGCATCCAATCCAAATGCCAGTCGTCCCAAAGTACAGGGGGCTGGTTTCTCGATCTTGACGACCGAACCGGGTTCGCTGGGACAACCGATCGATATCTCGGGAAGTAACGACACTGCTGGACGAGCAAAGCTGCAGGCTGTTTCAACGCGTGAACCACTGGATGTGCGAGCGGACTGGATCGGTGTGCACATGCAGACGATGGAAGGTGAAGCGGAGCCCGAACTTCTGGAAGTCGAATCGCGCGGCCGGGTCAAGATCATGCAGAAGCAAGCTGGTAATACACCCTTCACTGCCGAAGGAGATCGCCTGCAGTTGCAGAATCACGGGCTGGGGCGTGAAGTCGTTCACTTGTTTGGTCAGCCAGCACACCTGCGAGACCCGCGAATGCATGTGGAAGGCCGCGAAGTCCATCTGGATCGTCAGGCCAATCGAGTCTGGGTCAATGGAAACGGTCTGCTGCAGTTGCCACTACCCGAAGGGACTTCGATAGGAACATTGCGCGAGGGGATTTCATCTCGCGGAGACAATTCGAAGTCGCCGGGGACTGCGAAATCCCCTGGCACAAAGCTGCCCGACCTGGACGTCTGGTGGGGTGAGTCGATGGAATTTGACGGACTCACGGCGAAATTCATTGGCAAGGTGACCGCTGAACTGGGACTCAGCAGGATGCGCTGCGAACAGATGGACGTGAAACTCGACTCGCGCCTGTCGTTCACGGATCTGGAAGCCAGAACACAACCCGAGTTGGCATCGGTTCATTGCCGCGAAGATGTCACGTTTGAGAACTCTGAATATGACGGCAACAAACTGGTTGGTGTCCAGCGAGGCTCTGTGGCGGAATTTACAGTTAAGAACCTGAAGAGCGAAACTGTCGCTCAGGGGCCAGGCCATATTGAAATCTGGATGCGCGACAAACGATCCACGGCGAATAGTAATTTGGACGGCACAGGCACACGAGCCATGAGCCGGGCGAATCGCCCGATCAGCTCGGTGACTGCGGAATGGAATTACACCCGAGTCGACTTCAAGGGAAAGATGACCGGCAAAATCGATTCTCAGAGGTCGACATTCCATGACGGCGTCTGGATTGTTCACGGGCCAGTCAGCCGTCCGAATGACAAGATTAATCGAGACAAACTGCCAACGGATGCGGGCAGCATGCGTTGCGAAGAGCTTCAATTCGCCAACCACTCCGCCGACGATGACCATCCCGCCGACTATCAGGAAATGGTTGGCCGAGGCAACGCCGAGATTGAAGGTCGTGGCTTTTATGCCAACGCGGATGAGATCTGTTACGACGGATCAAAGGGTAGCTATATGCTCCGCGCCCACGGCAACCAGAGCGCCACGATCGCCCGGGATGCCGAACGAGGAACCCGTCAGGAAACATCGGGCCGCCGGATCGAGTTCATCAAATCGACAAATACGGTCAAAGTCGACTGGGCGAACGGCGGCAGTCAGTAAGCATTGTTTTCCTGCTTTCCATGCGTTTCTGCGCTGTTGCACGGCTATAGTAGGAGGTCCTTTATTCCAGATCAAAACAAGCTGCTTCGTGGGCGTTTCTCACAAATAGTTTTCCCTTGACCAGAGCGGGGTGATTCCAGGTAATTCCACCATCAAGAAGTGGATAGCTGATCGGGTCCTCAGGTTTGGTCGGCTTCGCTGGAACCTGAAACAAGACGCCTTCTTCGCTCACGATGAGCAACGTGTCGCCTACCAGCAGGAACTGTCCGTAGCCATAACGACCTGACTGCCAGACTGTTTTTCCGGTGTCCAGTGCAACACAGGTCAGTCGGCCGTCATCAAGTCCATAGATGTGATCTCCGTGAACGACGAAGTCATTGAATTTGGGGCGAAACCGGTTCGTCTGCCATTTTGTGGAGACTGCCCAGTCCTTGCCCGAACGTGCTGTTTCCAGGCGAACTGTCCCGACACCGTAACCTGTTCCAAACAGGATTGATTCGTCTTTGAGGACCAGCGGAAGTGCGCTGTTGACCAGAGGTGAGTTCTGCCATTTGAAAAACCACAGTTCTTTTCCGTCGGACAGTGCATGTGCGGCCAATCCCGTTCCCACTGGCATCAGCACGACTCGCTCGCCATTGAGAGTAGTCACGGTGGGACTTGAGTAGCTTGCCACCTGATTTCCGCCAGACCAGACCTTCTTTCCCGTGGTTCGATCATACGCCACCACAGACTTCCCTTCGATTCCTCCCGGATTGACAATGACCAGTTCATCGACCACAAGTGGCGATCCCGACATTCCCCAGGGGAGGTTTGTCACAGGCTTGTCCGGCGTTCCGGCATCCACAAGGATATTCGTAGTCCAGATCAGCTTGCCTGTGCTCGCATCGAGACAGTTCAGGATTCCTGTCGCACCGATCGTGTAGAGTTTGCCATCACTGAACTGAGGAGTCGCACGAGGGCCAGTCCCTCCCTGCGGTTCGGCTGCTGAAAACTGGGCAGGATCAAGATGCTGCCAGGCCTGCTGGCCATCAGAACTGCGATACGCGACGACGGCTTCATCGGTATCGCGTTGTTCCTGGGTGAATGCATAGTCTCCGATAATCGCGAACGATGACCAAGCTCTCCCGACGGGATGTCGCCAGACTTCCTTCGGTTGACGAGTCGCCCAGTCAGTTCGCAGCGTCACGCCTGAAATCACTCCATCTCGTCGAGGTCCGCGAAACCCGGGCCAGTCATCTTCCGAGGCAACCAGCGGTTCAGCATCAGCCTCAGGTGCGGTTGGCGTGATCGTTTTGAGGTGTTCGAGGTACTGACGCGATTTCTGGTCGAGTCTCGGTGCCCACCGCCAGGTGATTCGTGTCGGAGTCATATCACCGTCGAATCGTTCCAGTCGAAAGACGCAAAAGAATGCGACAACACAGCCCAGGCCCAATCCCACAGACCGATAACGGACTTCGCTCGACCACCCCGAAAAAAACGTCCACCAGATCAGCAGCATAAACAAGGCGGCTGGCCAGACGAACAAAAACGACATCTTGAAATGCGTCGGATTGTCCCACCAGAGAGCCCACAAGCAGGCCTGAGCCACCCAGGCAATGACAAAAATCGCCAGGCCAAGCTTCCAATGCCCATGCGATCCATCGGAGTGACGGCCAGAATTTCCATCAGTTGAGGCAGTGGCTGACATCCATTGTCTTTCGAACAGGAAGTGTTGTCGTTGAGAAGATACACGGCAATCTTCGTTCAGCCGGTTCAGATGTCAAGCAGTAACCACTTTTTGTGTCCCTGGCGAAGGCACCGCGTGTTCGGCGCGGGTCTCCCGACCCCGCCGAAACGACCGACCGAAGGTCTCCTCTTTCTGCACGTTTTTGACTCATCTCTCGCAACTGTCAAATCAGGCACAACAAATCATCTTGATTTTCTCGTTGTTCACCTACACGATCAGTCAACTGAAATTGAGCAAAGTGAGTCGACGGAACAGCCACATGGAACGATATCGCTTCTACAACGATTGTGCGGTGTACTTCGTGACTTTCAGCATCGTCGACTGGTTACCGTTTTTTGTTTCGGAAGCTGCATTTCAAATCGTGGTCGACAGTTTCAACTTTTGTCATGACACGAAATCGATGCGGGTCAATTCCTACGTGATCATGCCAACACACCTTCATGCAATCTGTTTTGATTGTGAATGGCGGTCTGAACGGCTGGAAGAAACGCTGACAGACTTTCGCAAGTTTACGGGGCGACGTTTGGCTGACTATTGTAAAGACCACCTTCCCGATTGCTTTACTCAGGTACTGAAGGCTGCCGCACCTGAGGATCGCGAGCGACGCGTCTGGCAGCCGACCCGTCATCCGGTTGCACTGACCAGTGAATGTATGTGGCGGCAGAAACTTGATTACATGCATGATAACCCACGCCGGAAAGGTCTTGTTCGACGAGCCTCTGATTGGCGGTATTCATCGGCGGCGTTCTACGAGACCGACGGAGAGATTTCGGATGGCGTGAAGATCAGTCGGTTGGCGTGGGATTGAAGTGAAATCATCAAATGGTCTATGCGAAGAGGAGACCTTCGGTCGGCTGTTTCGGCGGGGTCGGGAGACCCGCGCCGATCGCGCGTTATTCGAAAAACCGGAGAAAACAAACATCGCTTCAGAGGCGCACTCGGAAATCAGCGACCAGCCGTAGATGATCCGAGCAGCGCGACCATTCGGCTCGGTAGTGACGAAACGTAATGTGCTGGTTTCCCCAGATATGATCGATTGCCAGGATCGGAAGCGGCTGCGGCCAGGTAGGTTCATAACCCGTTCCTGCAGCGTCCCAGGCGCGGGTAAAGTGACTTCTCCACTTGTCGAAGCAGATCGACGTTGGTGGTGTATTGAAGTCTCCGACAACGAGAGTGGGGATGTTCTGATTCTTCTGAAGGACTTCGAAGAGTCGATTCAACGGAGACTGACGCGAGCGAAAGGGGTTACTTGCTAGATCTGCCAGCAAAATCTGGAAACGGTCTCCACGAAGGTTGATGGCGAACAATCGATAACAACCTCCGCCAGCGAGATCTCCATGATTGAGTTCCTCCACGTCGCCGTCTTTCACGAGCACAATCAGATTGTCTCGCAGTGAGGCAGCGGTGTACTCGGGGAAGTGCTCCTTCCAAAACGTTTGAGGTTGGACTTCTCGTCCTGTCACTTCTGCCAACGCAATCACATCCGCGTTGGTTTTCTGAAGTTCTGCAGTGATGACGTCCCTATTGGCAAATTCTCCGCGACCTGTATTCCAGAAGGTTAACGTCATGTCAGAAGGGGAATGAGGTGGAATTGAGCCGCTTCGAAAACTTGACCAGCCCCAGTCAAGCAAGCAAAGAATCGCCAGAGCGGTCGTCGCTCGATGAACGGCACTCGCTCTGCTTGTCAACGTGTCATGCCAGCGACGACCCCACCAGGCCAGCGACATCGCCGGAATTGCGACAACGATTGGCGGTGTCGCATAGAAGACAAATGCCAGTGGAGCGAAAGAATCACGCAGAATGAGATTGTGGAGCAGGCATAACC
>Ga0194055_10000926_pt1 | contig 23801 bp, 13 predicted proteins | sample SepL449m_MetaG_FD_155482 | JGI IMG/M metagenome (GOLD analysis project Ga0194055, IMG submission 155482) | Anoxic zone freshwater microbial communities from boreal shield lake in IISD Experimental Lakes Area, Ontario, Canada - Sep2016-L442-9m | ecosystem: Environmental > Aquatic > Freshwater >... | reverse complement strand
TCATGGCCTCGAACAGATCACCGTTCGTCACCAGGCAGAGCCGTTGGTCCCACGGGTCATAGCTCGGTGTGAAGTTCACAAGCTGGTCTTGAGACTCGGGGCCGAGATCCTTGGCCAACCTGGCCAACAGCGCCTCGCGCATCTTGGCGGGTTTGGCTCGGCTCCGCTGGTAGAAGACCTGCTGGAGCAGGGTGTTCTTGAAGCGGGTGATCCGATAGGCCAATGTGGGCGGGAGCACCCGACGCAGAGCATTGGCAACACGGTCTCGATCCGGGCGCGACACCACCCACGTCGGGCTTCGTTGGAGCATCGTCACGTGGGATGCCGTCGTGGCCATTGCCGGCACGATTGTGACCGCCGTGGCCCCGGATCCGATCACCACCACTCGCTTGCCTGCGTAGGCAAGGTCCTCGGGCCAGTCCTGAGGGTGGACGATCTGCCCGGAGAACGATTCCCGACCCTCGAACGCCGGGCTGTGGCCAGCGACATAGGAGTAGTAGCCCGCGCACATGAAGACGAAGGCTGCCGTCAGGGTTACGGTTCCCGCCGGGGTCTCGGCAGTGATCGACCAACAGGATCGCTCCGAGCTCCACGAAGCGTGCGTCACTCGATGGGAGTAGCGAATGTGGGACGCGATCTCGTGCTCGGCCACTGTCTGACGCAGGTACGACAGGATCGACGGGCCGTCAGCGATCGACTTTTCGTCTGTCCACGGCTTGAACGAATAGCCAAGCGTGTGCATGTCGCTGTCACTGCGGATGCCCGGATAGCGGAAGAGGTCCCAGGTCCCGCCGAGATCCTCGCGTCCCTCGAAGAGCAAGAACGTCCGATGAGGACTCTCGGATCGGAGGTGGCAGGCTGCACCGATCCCCGACAGACCAGCCCCCACGATGAGGACATCAACGTCGCACCCTGACACCGAGGTGGTTGATACCGGCACCGGTTCAGCTCAGCGTGGAGATCGCCGCGTTGAATGTCGCCGACGGGCGCATCACGGCGTCAGCCATCGCATCGTCGGGACGGTAGTAGCCGCCGACGTCAGCCGGGTGGCCCTGGACCGCGAGCAGTTCTGCGACGATGGTCTCCTCCTCGGCACCGAGCAGTGCCGCGAGTCCCGAGAACTTCTCGGCCAGCTCGGGATCCGTCGTCTGGTCAGCGAGCTCCTGCGCCCAGTAGAGGGCCAGGTAGAAGTGGCTCCCCCGATTGTCGAGACCGCCGAGCTTGCGGCTTGGCGAGCGATCCTCGCGCAGGAGCGTGCCAGTTGCCCGGTCGAGCGTGCTGGCTAAGACGTGAGCCCGAGCATTGCCAGTGGTCAGAGCAAGGTGCTCGAAGCTCACCGCGAGCGCCAAGAACTCGCCCAGGCTGTCCCATCGGAGATAGTCCTGCGCGAGCAGCTGCTGGACGTGCTTGGGCGCCGATCCGCCTGCTCCGGTCTCGAAGAGCCCGCCACCGTTGATCAGCGGGACAATCGAAAGCATCTTGGCGCTGGTGCCGAGCTCGAGGATCGGGAACAGGTCGGTCAGGTAGTCCCGCAGCACGTTGCCCGTCACCGAGATCGTGTCGAGCCCGCGCCGGATGCGCTCAAGCGAGAAGGCGATGGCCTTCTCGGGGGCCAGGATCAGGATCTCAAGCCCTGAGGTGTCGTAATCGAGGAGGCACTGCTCCACCTTGGCGATGAGGTTGGCGTCGTGGGCCCGACCGGCATCGAGCCAGAACACTGCCGGACTGCCGGTGGCCCGAGCTCGGCTCACCGCCAGCTTCACCCAGTCGGCGACTGGGATGTCCTTGGTTTGGCACATCCGGTAGATATCACCGACGGCCACCGGGATCTCGAAGATGACCCGGTCCGCAGCATCGGTGACCCTGACGGTCCCGGCGGTGGAGATCTCGAAGGTCTTGTCGTGGCTGCCGTACTCCTCCGCCGCCTGAGCCATGAGGCCGACATTGGACACCGAACCCATGGTGGCAGGGTCGAATGCTCCGTGAGCTCGGCAGTCGTCGATGGTCACCTGATAGATCCCGGCGTAGCTCGAGTCAGGGATCACGGCGAGGGTGTCGGCCTCCTCACCATCGGCCCCCCACATGTGCCCGGAGGTACGGATCATCGCCGGCATTGAGGCATCAACGATGATGTCGGAGGGGACATGGAGGTTCGTGATGCCCTTGTCGGAGTCCACCATGGCCAGAGCTGGGCCGGTGGCGATCTCACCGGCGAAGGACTCGGCGATCTCCGTGCCACCGGGGAGGCCAGCCAGACCATCGAGGATCGCCCCGAGGCCATTGCTGGGGTGCAAGCCCGCCTCGGCCAGCACCTCACCAAATTCGGCAAAGGTCTTGGGGAAGAAGGTCTCGACCACGTGGCCGAAGATGATCGGGTCCGAGACCTTCATCATCGTGGCTTTGAGGTGCACCGAGAACAAGATGTTCTCGGACGCCGCCCTGGCAATCTGCTCGGCGATGAAGGTCCGCAGCGTTGCCACCCGAAGGACGGCAGCGTCGACGATCTCCCCCGCGATCACGCTCAGCGGAGCGCGCAGCGCAATGACGGAGCCGTCAGTGGTCACGAGCTCAATGCGCAGCTCGGTGTCAGCGGCCATGATCGCCGACTGCTCGGTGCTCCGAAAGTCATCAGCTTCCATGTGAGCCACATTGGTCTTGGAGTCCCGCGACCAGGGACCCATGTGGTGGGGGTGAGTGCGGGCAAAGTTCTTCACCGACGCCGGAGCCCGACGATCCGAGTTGCCTTCGCGCAACACCGGGTTGACCGCGCTGCCCAGGACCTTCTTGAACCGTGCCAGAGTCTCCGCGTCCCCCGGGTTGCTGGCGTCTTCGGGAAAGTCGGGAATGGCGAAGCCCTTGTCTTGGAGCTCGGCGATCGCCGCCTTGAGCTGTGGGATCGATGCAGAGATGTTTGGCAACTTGATGATGTTCGCATCAGGCGACAGGACCGCAAGGCCGAGCTCGGCCAGCGCGTCCTCAGTCCGCTGCGAGGGCTCGAGCATGTCAGAGAAGGTGGCGATGATCCGACCGGAGAGCGAGATGTCCCGGGTCTCAATGCTCACCCCAGCCTGGGCCGCATAGGCCTCGATGATCGGGAGGAGCGAGTACGTCGCCAGCATGGGCGCCTCGTCGGTGTGCGTGTAGATGATGGTGGAGGGGGGCACTCTCACGCTGCCTTCGCTTGGGGATCGGTGGACAACCCCCAAGTTAGACCCTCGACTACCCCCGCCTCACTCCTGATCCCACCGATACAGGCATCCGCTGGCGCTCGTGCGCCTTCGGCTCAGGCACTCTTACCCCAGGGCTCCGCTGGTCGGTCCAGAGCCTCGGCGGCGATGTCACACCAGCGGAGGTTCTCTCGCTCGAACAAGATTCCCCGCAGCAGCGTGAGGTAGGGGCCGATCCGCTCGCCTGCGCTCAGGTACTCGTCATGGGTCAGGGTCCCGCGCAACCGCTCGTGGGCGCGCTCATAGGCGGCAAGCTTCGAGACCGAAAGAGCCCGGCGAGCCACGATGGACCTCCGAATGCTGTGGAGGTCACCGAGGCTCACCGTCTCGACCTGGACGAGCAGGTCATCGCGGATGGCACTTGGCCGCGGTTCGTGGAGCGAGAACGCAAAGATGGCTGCATGGCCCGCATCGGTGAGGGCGAATACCCGCTTGGTTGGCCGGCGCTCCTGCTCGACGACTCGAGCGCGGATCAGGCCCTCCTGCTCCATCTTGTCGAGCTCACGCGCGAGCTGCTGGCGGGTGGCAGTCCAGAAGTTGGCTACTCCGACGTCGAAGCGTTTCGACAGGTCGTAACCCGAGGCCTCTCCGCTGGCCAGGGTCGCCATGATTGCATCGCGCAGCGCCACAGAACGGCCTGATCAGAGGGTGGCGGCGAGTCGGGTGCCCTGATCGATGGCGCGCTTGGCATCGAGCTCGGCGGCAACGTCTGCGCCGCCGATGAGCCGGGCCACGATCCCGAAGTCAGCAAGTTCGTCGGCCAATGACCGGTTCGGTTCTTGGCCAGTGCACAGCACTACGGTGTCGACCTCAAGCACCGAGTGCTCTCCGCCGATTCCAAGGTGCAGATCGAAGCTCACCCCATCCGCCGAGCGCTCGATCGATTCATAGGTCGCTCCTGCGATCATGTCCACGCCCCGATGGGCGAGCTCTGTCCGATGGATCCAGCCCGTGGTCTTGCCAAGCCCAGCGCCGACCTTGGAAGCCTTGCGCTGCAGCAGATGCACTCGGCGAGGAACCTCTTCGGGAACTCGGTCAATGAGACCACCGGGATGGGCATGAGCCACGTCGACACCCCATCGTGCGAGGAACCCGGCGATATCTCGGTCTTCGCCGGGATCAGTCAGGTACTCGGCCACGTCGAAGCCGATGCCCCCCGCCCCGAGGATGGCTACCCGGCGGCCCACCTCCGCTCCGTCTCGGAGCACGTCGAGGTAGCTGAGGACACCCGGCAGGTCTGCTCCGGTGATGTCGGGAACGCGAGGGGACACGCCGGTGGCCACGATGACTTCGTCGAAGCCCTCGGCAGCGAGGTCCGCAGCCCCGATGGGTGATCCGAGACGGAGCTCGACCTCTAGACGGTCGAGCTCGTGACGGAAGTACCGCATGGTCTCGGTGAACTCCTCCTTCCCGGGGATCTTGGCGGCGATGTTGAACTGTCCGCCGATCTGATCTGCGGCATCGAACACGACGACCCGATGACCTCGATCTGCAGCGGTGGTCGCCGCCGCCAGCCCTGCTGGACCTGCTCCAACGACGGCAATCGAGCGCCTCGTGGCGGCCGGGGTGATGACCAGCTCGGTCTCATGGCAGGCCCGGGGGTTGACGAGACACGAGGTGATCTTGAGGCTGAAGGTGTGATCGAGGCAGGCTTGGTTGCACCCGATGCAGGTGTTGATGGCCTCGGGCATACCGGCCGCCGCCTTGGCCACGAAGTTCGGATCGGCGAGGAACGGTCGAGCCAGCGAGACCATGTCGGCACAGCCGTCAGCCAAGAGGGCCTCGGCCACCTCCGGGGTGTTGATTCGGTTGCTGGTCACCAACGGGATCGATACCTCATCCATCAGCCGCTTGGTGACCCAGGCGAAGGCCCCGCGGGGAACTGACGTGGCGATGGTCGGAATCCGAGCCTCATGCCAACCGATGCCAGTGTTGATCAAGGTTGCTCCCGCCGCTTCGATCTCACGAGCCAGCAGGAGCACCTCATCGAAGGTCGAGCCGCCCGGGATCAAGTCGATCATCGACAGCCGATAGATGATGATGAAGTCCTCTCCGACCGCAGCGCGCACCGCCCGGACGATCTCGATGGGGAACCGCATCCGATTGTCATAGGAGCCGCCCCACGCATCAGTGCGGTGGTTGGTCGGCGCCGCGATGAACTCATTGATCAGATAGCCCTCCGAGCCCATCACCTCGACTCCGTCGTAGCCAGCCTCGCGGGCGAGCACCGCTGCCCGGGCATAGTCGGCGATGGTCTGTTCGACCTCGGCAGCGGTGAGCGCACGCGGTGTCGATGGGCTGATCGGAGCCTTGATCGCGCTTGGGGCCACGAGATCCTCGTGGTAGGCGTAGCGGCCAAAGTGGAGGATCTGCATGGCGATCCGGCCTTGCGCCGCATGGACGGCATCGGTGACGATCCGGTGATTGGCCACATCGTCGCTCGAGACCATCATGGCCCCTCCCGGATACGGTCGACCCTCCTCATTGGGAGCAATCCCGCCAGTGACGATCAGGCCAGCACCACCTCGAGCGCGCTCGGCATAGAAGGCCGCCATGCGTTCGAATCCGTTCGGAGCCTCCTCGAGACCGACATGCATCGACCCCATGAGGATCCGGTTCGGCAGGGTGGTAAAGCCGAGGTCGAGCGGCTCGAGTAGGCGGGGGTAGTGCGGCGACGTGGTGGTGGGCACCTAAGGACTCCTCTGAATCAATAGGCACCAAATTGCCTAGATCTCGAAACCCTAACGCACCGCCAACCTCTGACAGGACCGAACTCAGCGACCCCGACCAGCGCCTGACGAATGTGCATCTCTGGCGAATTCCATGGGACGATGACGGACAGTTCCTGCCGCCCGAGGAGTCCCATGCCCTTCGCCATCGACACCATGAGCCTCGAGCCGGTCATCAGCGGCCTGCTCGGTGGCATCGATGTCTCAGGGGGGGCCACCGACGAGCAGCTGTCGCTCCTCGACGCGCTCTGCAGTCGAGTCTGGGGCCGCCCCGACCTCGATCTCGGAGCGATGGAACGTCTTGGACCCGCTGACGTCGCCCAAGCGATCACCGACCCCAGCATCCGGCGGAGGTTCCACGAGCTGCACGTCGCTCTCGAGGCGTGCCGCCACCCCCAGACCCTTGAGCAGGTCGAGCTCGTCGAACGCTATGCCGAGGCCCTGGCCATCACAGGGCCCGATCTCGCGCTCTTCCGCTCCTCCATCGAGCAGGGAATCGATCGGGCATCGCTCGATTACCGCCGCTTCCTGACCGGGAACGTGGCCACTCGTGGAGAGCCGTCGCTCGGCGCTCCCACCGATGCTCCCGAACCCGACCTCGTGGCCAGGCTCCGAGCTTTCGCTGACTTGCCGGAAGGCTCACTCGGTCGTTCCTACTTCGACTTCTACGAGGCCACCGGCCTCGGCCTTCCCGGCGAGGTGGGATCAGTGTTGAACCACTTCTTCGTCGCCCATGACATGACCCATGTGATCGCTGGTATCTCAACGACCGCAGCCGGCGAGGTGGCCTTGAGTGCGTTCCAGATGGGCATGGACGACAACCCCACAAACACCGGCGCCCTCCTCGCCTCGCTCATCGCCCATGAGGCGGGATTCGGCACCCCCGGCACCTTCGATCTCGAATCCGAGACTCTGGCCGACTCGGGTGCCATGACCCTTCTCGTCGACGAGCTGGCTCGAGGCAGTTCCTGCACTGGAGACTTCTCCCTTGTCGACCACCTCGCCATCGCCGAGGTCCCACTGGCCGAGGTGCGGGAACGGTTCGGCGTCCCTGCCCCGAATGACCCCGACGATGGCCACCACATCTGGTAGCCGGGTCCTCCCCGGAGACAAGGTCACCGTGCTCTCGCCGGCTGACCGTGGAGTACTTCTCAACCTTGCCGCGTGGCATAGAGGACCGCACGGCGCGAGTCTCCAACAACACCATCTCCGAAGCACCAGTTCCCTCCACGTGCCACGTGCCACCGTTCGTTCCGAGGAATCTTCATGAGCTGGACGGTTGAGCTTGGCGTCGCCATCGCCATTTTCGCCTCCGCCTTCATCCAAGGACTCAGTGGTCTTGGATTCTCGCTGATCGCCGCACCTGTGATCACCCAAGTGATTCCCGGAGCCGGGGCCATCGGACTGGTGAACCTGCTGGCCCTCAGTCAGAACTCCGTGATGCTCTGGCGAGAAGAGGGTCGCATCAGTCGACCCGTCGTCCGCCAACTTCTTCCCGGGCTGGCATGCGGCGTGGTGATCGGCCTCGGCCTCACGGCATCGCTCTCGCAGACCTGGCGACCGCTGGTCGTCACCGCATCCTCACTCGGCTCCCTGGCAGCCCTCCTGCTCTGGCATCCAACCATGAGTCGGAACAATGCTGCGGTCTCGGCCACGTGGAGCGGAGCCGTCAACACCTATGCCAGCGTGGGCGGACCACCGCTCGCCGCCTACCTCGTGCGGCTTGACCTTCCCTATGGCGACTATGTCCGGACCCAGCAGTTCTGCTTCGCCCTCCTCAACATCGTCAGCATCCCACTCCTCGGCATCCCTTCGATCTCCGTGATCGAAGTAGCCGCAGGAATAGCAATCGTCTACCTCGGCACGGTGGCTGGACGTTGGACCAGGCGATTCGTCGCACCAGATCGCTCACGCGCGATCACGGTGGTGGTGATCTTCCTCGTCGCCACTGCCGCCCTCGGTCGCTCAATCGTCACCCTCGTGGCGTAACGGCCCAGGGACCTGTTCACCGGGCAGCAGTGGCCCGATCGAGCAGGATGAGATCGCGCGGCCGTGCCCGGCGCGCCAGGCGCTGCTCAAGGAGGGCTGCGGCCTCCGTGCCCCGGCGAGCAGCGATGAGTGCGGAGATCGCCGTGTCGAGGACCACCTCTCGCTGTGCATAGCTCCCCCCGATCGGCGGCAGGGCCGAGCGGATCGACACCATGGCGTCTGCCGCAGCACTCATGTCGCCGGCCAGGTAGCACTGGAGCCCTTCAATGAGGGTCACCATGGTGCCCGCCATCACCGGATCGGCCGACGCCGCACACCGCGTGGCGAGGGCGGCGAGGGCCCGCTCATCGCCCACCGTGGCCTGCGCCACCGCCGCGTGCATCACCGCAAAGGGTGTCGTCGGCGAGACCGCAGTCGGACCCGCTGCGGCGATGACCGCTTGAGGATCACATCCATCGTGGTCGACCTGCTCGACCATGAAGCGCCAGAGCAGCGATGATGCATCCACGAGACCGCGGATGCCCACGACAGTGGGTGGCGCAAGCTCTCGCTGATAGCGGGCGACCACCGCATCGGTATCGTCAAGCGCGAGCTCATAGAGAGCCGCATGCCAGGAGAAGTGACATCGATGGGTGGAATCCTGGCCAGCGTCAGAGATCCAGTGATCGATCCAGGCAAGTCCCTCGTCGTGCTGACCCGTCTCGAAGTAGACGTGGGCAGCAGCGTGGGCGGCATTGCCGCCCCGGGGCTCGAGGCCGAGTGAATGCTCCGCCAGTTCGCGAGCTTCATCCATGCGGCCCTGATCCTGACGAGCAAAGGCCAGGAGCCCCGAGAACCACCAGTCATCGTCGAAGTGGGGTGCCATCTCCTCGAGCGCCAGCCACGCATCCTCGGGAACGTCATAGGCCCCCGAGAAGGCGATGGTCGGCATTGCGATGCTGATGCCCAGGACGTCGCGCGGGTGTGCACACAGATAGGAGAGAAGGAAGTCAAAGTCGCCGGACAGGCGGTGCGAATAGGCCTCGATGAAGAGTCGTTCGCGCTCACTGGTTCCATCGAGCACTGCCACCGCTCGGTCGAAGTGGGCTTGGGTGTCGCTGTCAGTGCCGAATTCATGGCCGAGGACCGCGAGCGTGGCATGACCCATGGCGAAGGAGGGATCAGATGCCACCGCAGCGAGGAGCGGAGCATGGGCGTCCGACTCGAGACGCAGGATTCGTCCGAGAGCCTCGTTGTAGTGTTCCGCCGCTTCAGGCGTCGTGCTCAGGTCGAGGCCATAGAGATCAACCACACGTTCGGCGGGCCCCTGGTCCATGTCCGCACCTCCTCTGTTCCACCCGTCGTCCCCTCCGATGAGTTGAGCGTCGTACTCGTCCATGGGAGCCGTCGTTCGTTGATCCCGCCGATCAAGATCTTTGCCTCGAGTGCTGCGCTCCCCCCTGGCCACGCGCAACTCGGCCCGGCACACCCTCACCGTCGAAGGCGTGCCGGGCCGAGGGTCAGGCGCAAGGATCGTGTTCCTACGGGATGATCTTCGTCACTCCACCTGGTCCAGACATCCTGGCGGCGTTCGAGCAGCCATTGGGCATCCACATCGCCTCAGCGAAATACTGCAGCGTGTTGGGTGTGCAGATCCCGAACGAGGCGTCCGAGAGTTTCTGGACGAGCGAGCCGTCTGACGCATTGATCTCGAAAACGCTCCGGCCACCACCGGCGCTGGCCGCCGTGACGGGACCGTAGTTGCTCACCCAGATGTGACCGTTGCCGTCATAGGCAATGCCCGCCGGGTCATTGAGCCCATAGGACAGGGAGTGGTAGTTGGCAACCAAGCCACCGCTGGGGGTCATCTCGGTGATCGACCCACAGCCCTCGGCCTGGCCGCAACTGGTGTCGTTCGTCCCGGAACCATTTGCCACCCAAACATTGCCGGAGCCGTCCACCGCGAAGGCATAGGACTGACCGAACTTGTAATTGGCATTGGTGTAGCCCGAACCCGCCGTGTTGGAGAAGACTCCCACGACTGCATCAGTGCTCTTGTCGAAGACCGTGACTGATCCATTGGCGTCAGGCCCACCGGTGTAGTTGGCCACCCATACGTTCGACCCGATCACCTTGATACCGGTTGGACCGGCGAACTTGTAGCCGGCGTCGAGCACCTTCGACAGCGTTCCATCCGCTGCATTGATCTCGGTCACCGTGTGGCCGTTGTATCCGTTGTAGACCTCCGGCCCAGAGTTGGTGACCCAGACGTGGTTGCCATCGGTGGCTAGGAATGCCGGAGTGAAGAACCCGAAGGCCGCGTCGCTGTTAGAGAACGAGCGGATGAAGTTCCCCGAGGTGTCGATCTGCGTGATCGAGCCATAGCCGTCCGCTCCACCGCTCGAGTTCGAGATGAACAGGCTCGAAGAGCCCGGAACCTTGACGATCCCAAACGGGGCGTTGAGGCCATAAGGAGCGGCCGAAACCGTGGCGGCCTTCTTGGCGACCATCGAGAGCAGGACATTCTTCGGAACAACCTGCTTGGCGCCGCCCTGATTCGAACTTGTGGCTGTCGCCTTCGTCGAGAGCACCAAGCTATGTTCGGACCGGTCGACGGATTTCACAGTGGTCCCCACCGGCACTGAACTACCCGTCACAGACTGGCCTACGATCGGGTTGTGAGAGCCCAAGTACGAGGCGTTCTTCGAGGCCGACGTCACGCTGATGGCGACCGTGCCACCAGTGCTGTCAACCCCGATGACGCGACTGCCGTCGGAGACCGCTGCGCCGACGATCGGGTCAACGCCGGTGTAGCTGGCGGCGTCGGCACCCTTGTACTCGGTGAGCTGGGTTCCCGCAGGACTGGTCAGCACCAGTGCACCCGAGGTGGTCATCGCAGTGAACGAGCTCGACGTATAACTCACGGTCCAGACATTGGTTCCGTCATAGGCGATGTCATCGGGATCGTTCATGGCGAGGGCCGGCGCGTTGTAGAGCGCGTGGGCCTTCGTGGTCACCGAGGAACTCGCCACGCCGGGAACGGAATTCCCATTCTTGTTCGTGGCGACAACGGAAGCCGTGTACACCCCAATGGCGCCCACCAGGACGGTACACGTGGTGGCCGTCTTGGGTTTCGGCGAGCAGGTCAAGTTTCCTGGCATGACCGTGGCCGTGTAGCCCTTGATCGGTTGGCCGCCGTCTGACGCCGGGGTCGCCCACGACAGGGTGACCGATGGGCTCAAGATCGTTTGGGCGGCAGTGACGGCGGTGGGGGCGCTCGGCACAGTCCCCGACGTCGACGCTCCAGCCAAGCCAGGCAGCATCACTGCTCCAATGGTCAGAGCGGCCGCCCCGCCAAATCTGATGAGTCCTCGCATGATTCGCTCTCCATCTCCCTCGACACCGTGTCTACGACCTCGCCCGAATCTACCCAGTCCAGCCATCCTTCGCATCCGGAACCTCGATTCAGAACCACCGCCAACGAAGGAGGAAATCGAGGAGATACATCTGCGGCGTGCTACAGAAGGTCATGGAAAAGATGACCCCGGCAGCCCAAGCTTCACTGCAGCGTCGAAAGCGAGTACCCAAGGCCGAGGCTCAGAAGCGCCTCATCGAAGCCACGATCAACCTGCTGCGCCAACTCCCCTTCAACGAAGTCGGCAACCAGGCCATCTGCGCCCAGGCTGATCTCAACCCATCGACGATCCTTCAGCACTTCGGGACCCTCGACAACCTCCTTGCCGAGGCAGCCAAGGAGCTCGTGGATCGCCACATCGATGCTCGGTCGGCTTCGGGTGGGGAGCTGACGACCTTCACCGACCCTGACATCGCCCTTCGCAGCCGCCTCGTTGCATGGCTCGCACTCCAGGGGTATCCCGCTGATCAGCTGCGAAGCGGGATCATCGAAGACCAGTCAGTGATGGCGGTCCAGCAGGAGGTCTTGAAGGTTGGGCCCCGCATGGCCTCCGCATGGACGAGCATCACGACCATGATCATCGAGGCGAACTCCATCCTCGGCGACATCCACCAGATCGACGAGCACCAGGCCGCCGACATCCTGGCCCTGATGCTTCGGCTCCGTCAGGACCTCCCTGAGGTCGAGGTGGCCTTGGGCTGGGATCAACAACCATGACCCCCTCTGTTGGATCCGACGTCGCCGCGCATCGCTCTGGCCGCGAGGGCACGCGCCGAGGCCCTTGCGGCGGTCGTCAGCGATCATGAATCTCCAAGGATGATCACCGGCGGGCTCCTGGTCACGAGATTGACATGACCTCCGGCTCGCAGCGAGATCGCAGGGTACGACGCATGTGGCAAGCGGTGCGCTTCTCACTGTCGTGCCTACCGTTGCCAGGTCGGTGGATGGTCGTGGGGTCGGTGCTTGCCGGCACCCTAGGGGCACTCGCCGGTCTGGTCCTCGGACTTTTCTCCCACTGGCCGACCGCGTGGTTCGCCTTGATCGAGCTGGGTCTTCCATCTGGCATCCTCGGCGGTCTTCTTGGGGTCCTTTCAGGTTCAGGGGTGGCTGCGGGCCGATGGCTCCTCTCGGGCGGACCACGAACGAGATCTCCCAGTGGCTCTCACGATGACGAATCGCACTGAACCAATCGACCCACGTCTCGAGCCAGCGACTCGAACTGCCCGAACGCACCAGATCGAGGCCAGCAGTTTCATCGACACATCACAGAACCTGGTCTGTCACTCGAGTCAAGAATGTTCGGGTCCGTCCTTTTTCACCTCAGAGATGTAATGTCCCACCACCGGAGTTCTTCCGGAAATCGTTGGAGGCGCACAATGGTCAATAAAATCCCCATGATGCCGGCCTCCTTCTTCGGGATCGTGCTCGGGCTGGTCGGACTTGGTGACTGCTGGAGGGCGGCTCACGTTGCCTGGGGGACTCCAACGGTGGTCAGCACCACGATCATGGTGATTGCCACTGCCGTCTGGTTCATGATCATGGCGCTCTGGATCACCAAGTGGATCGTGGCCCCTTCGGTCAGTCGGGCCGAGGCTTCTCATCCCGTCCAGTCGTGCTTCGTCGGACTGAGTGCCGTCTCCACCCTCCTTATCGCCTACCTCGCCGACAGCCTCTGGCGCCCCTTGGCGATCGTGCTCTTTGGGATCGGAGCCACCACTCAGTTGATCTGGGGGTGCCACTTCACCGCCACGCGGCTTCGAGGCGGGTTCGACCGACTGACCATCACGCCCGCCCTCTACCTCCCGACCGTGGCAGGGAACTTCGTCTCGGCCTTCGTTGCTGGCTACTTGGGCTTTCGCGTCCTTGGGCTGCTGTTTCTGGGCGCGGGAGCCCTGAGTTGGCTCATGCTCGAATCTCAGATCGGATTTCGCATGTCGTTCGACCGTCATGTCGATGCACCGCTACGGCCCACTGTCGGCATCCTGCTCGCGCCACCGGTCGTGGGATGCGAGGCGTATCTCTTCATTGCCCCGGGGCGACCCAACGACCTTGCGATCGCACTTGTCGGCTACGGAATATTCGTCTTTTTCGTACTGGCGCGCTCGCTGCCTGGGGTCGTGGCCGACCAACCCTTCGCCCCCTCCTACTGGGCCTACAGCTTCGGGGTGACGTCGCTGGCCTTCGACCTCGTCCTGATGCACGCCCGTGGCATGGGCGGGTTCTTCGGATGGCTCTCCATGGCCGCCTTCATCATCGCCAATGTGGCCATCGTCGTTCTGTGCGGCGGAACACTCATGCTGCTGGCCCGAGGAAGGCTCTTCCCGCATCCCTCAGGATCGAGTTCCCCCTCGCCTTCGACCGCATGAACAGGTAGCGAATCGCAATCGGGGTGCGACCCGAACGATTCTTGGCCTCCACGCGCAGTACCTCTCCCGGTGGCGGGGTTGGGACATCGGCTGGCGCTGAAACGATCGGACGGCGACTCGCTTGCAAATCCCGAACGGTGCTCCCATCGATGCCGCGCTCGTCGAATGATTCCCTGATCTTCAGGGACCCCAGTGTCCTCCCGCAACCACCTGACCGCCAGCGGGAATGCCGAGCGAAGCCCGGACCTCGTCGAGAGGTTCCGACAGCAGTGCCATCCAATCCCAGTGCGCGTCATAGACATCGGTCGATGTCTGACTCCCCCGAAGCACCGCGTCAGCCACCATGGCCGGATCGAGATGGGAGTGACCCTCGGGGAACACACCAAGCTTGATGCCCTGGTGCCACTGCAGAAGGACCACGGTCAGCCAGCCGATGCCGGCCGAGGAGTTCCCAGCATTGAACACGGCGGTGTAGGCCTCTCCTTGTGCCGAGGTGTCGTAGGCCGCCAGCACGTGATGGACATCATGAGAGCCGAGGAACTCCACCGGTAGCGGCACGCCGGGGGCGCCGGGGATATCAAAGCTGGCATCGTCATAGAACCGCCGCATTTCTGCGCCAAGCGAACCAGGCGGTGCCTCAGCGATGAGCCGGTGATATCGCTCGATCGTCGGGGGGCGGGTGATCGAAGCCAAGTCATGGCGATCCATGTGCTGGCGGATCGTCTCGGCTTCGACATCAATACGCTCGGAGAGAAATCGCCGGAAGAGGTCCGCCTTGGCCGTCGCCGCGCTCTCGTCGGCCACCGCCAGCACCATCTCGATCAGCGTGTCATCGCAGCCGAGTCCTCGGGCGATCTCCCTGGCCGCTTCGAGTGCTTCTCTATCGGGCTCCTCGGCAAACATCGCCACGAGCTGTCCGGCGTTGACGGCCTCGATCCGCTCTGCCTGGTTCGCAAGCAACGATCCAATCTCGGCGATGGCCTCCTCGATCGTCGCCCAAGGGCTCGCTACGCCAAGCAGGTCAGAGAAATCCAGCGATTCGTCGAAGCCATGACACCCTGCGCAGCCGATCAACCCGGCGAACATGCGCACCAATTCGGATTCGGGTCCGTCGAAGGGCCGTGACTCGAGCGCAGTAGCCACCAGCCGCATGGTTGCGACGTGGGCCCTACGGACCTCGTGGGTCCCGAATGTCATCGTGCTCATTGCGCTCTCCTTGGGGTGGTCGATCTGTGCGACGAACGGCCGTCCTTCGCTATTTCCAGCTATCAGAGTGGGCGTTCTAATTCTTGCCAAAACACATTCACAAAGTGTAACTTCTCCCACAGAGTCTGCAATTTCGACGAGCAGAGAGAGGTTCCGCCATGGAAAAAGTCACTCGGACAAAGGATGCTCACGCCACGCGTGGTCGTCGCAGTGTCGTGGCGTTCGGTGTTGCGGCACTCCTCGTGGCCGCTGGGTGCAGCAGCCAGTCGTCGAGCACATCGACGACGGCCGCAGTGACGACGACGACATCAGCGACGACGGTCCGAATCGGACTAGAAGGCCCGCTCACCGGAAGCCAGTCGAGCGTCGGGATTGGCATGCTCGATGCCGCTCGACTGGCCGCCACAAACCTCAACGCATCCGGCGGAATCCTCGGCAAGAAGGTCGTCATCGTGCCGATCGACGACAAGGCCGATCCCGCGACCGGCGTGGCTGCCGCAACACGCGCCATTGCCTCTGGCCTGAACGGGGTGGTGGGGCCATACAACTCCGGCGTTGGCATCAAGACACTTCCCCTCTATCTCAAGGCGGGACTCGTCCCGATTCGCCTGACGTCGGCGAACAGCACTGAGGGTCTTGGCGTGACCCTGCAGCCGATGACCAGCCAGATCGCTCCCGTGGCGACCGCCGCCATCACCGACTGGAAGAAGGCCGGATCCGTCGCCCTAATCTACGACAAGACGCAGACCTACACGGTCGACGCCAACTCGGCGATGACCTCAAGCCTGAAGGCCGCCGGGGTGACCATCACCTCCGACACCGCCATCGTGCCGGGAAAGAAGTCCTACGCCTCGACGATCGCTACCGTCGACGCCACCCATCCTCAGCTCATCTACATCATCACCTACTACCCCGAAGCCGGCCTGATCGCCAAGGCGATGTTCGAGGCGAAGTCACCGACTCAGTGCCTGGCTGACTTCGGCGCCTACGACAATGAGTTCATCCCCACAGCCGGCATCGCTGCCGCCAAGAACTGCCCGGTCGTAGGCGTCCCCGCACCCAACGACTTCGCCAACTCGGCTTCGATTGTCGACCTGTACACGACGACCTTCCACACCGCACCAGGAACTTGGTCGCCGTACGCCTACGACTCCGTTCAGATCCTGGCCAATGCAGCGACCTCTGCCGGAGGGTTCTCGAGTGCGAAGCTCAAGGCAGCGCTTAACGCCCAGTCAGACTGGATGGGATGGACCGGCAGCGTGAGCTTCCCAGCGGCGACAGGAGATCGGGTCCCGCCGTCGGTGGCCGTCGTCGTGTCCAACGATGCAGGCGAGTTCCATGAGGACCGGTCCTGGGCTGCGGCGACGAACGCTTCCTTCTGATGCCGTTGGTCTCCTCGTCCCCGTCGAACGACGGGGACGAGGAGACTCCAGCAAGGAGAACATCTTCGGATTGACTCCACCGTCGCATGCTGCCCTTCGGCGCGACCATGACAAGACATCAGATCTTCAACCGCCCTGCGCCGGCCGAAGACCGAGATCTGTTTGCCCCAAGGCCACGGCACGGAGCCGCCGGTAGGGATGTGTCAGGGCTGGGAAATCGTCACGTCTTCGTCGCTCGGTGGATTTAGCACCGCTGAGGTCCCTTTTGCACCTTTCTTCGTGAACGACGTCACAGGAGAGTCAACCATCCCTTGGTTTGTGCAGGCCCGAATCGATGAGCGATTCGTGCCTTCGACAAACGCTCTCCCGAGGGAATCGCATCAGATCCCAGGCGAATCCACCGTCACCGGAACGACGCCAAACTCCTCGCGAACCTCGTCGAGCGACCAAGCCGCCATGGCGAAGTGGTCCGTGTGGCTGAAGTCCCGGCGAACGCGCGCACCACGTTCAAACGCCTCACCGAGAAGTTCTATCGCCCCGGGCCGAAGCAGCGAGCCGGACTTCGGGGAGAACCCACCAGGATCAAGGACGCCGGCTTCGTGAATGAGCAGGTTGCCGAGGAACTGAACCAAGTTTTCCTCACAGTCGTTCATCGCCATCTGAAATGCCCCAAGCGCGATCTCTCCCTGACCCGAGGGCTCGTAGCCCGCGATCACGTGGTTCATGTCATGGCTCACCGCCACCGCAGTCATCATCGAGTCCCCTTGTGATCCCGGAACGGGAATCTCGTTGCGACGGTAGAACTCGAGGAAGCTCTGACCCAGAGAGTCAGGTGCGAGGTGCCGGAACTCTTCGATCCGGGAGAGCAATTCTGGATCGACCGGTTGAGGGGACCACGCGTCCTCATCCGAAGAAGAGCGGGTGCCGTGTAGCGATGGCTCCTCGTTGAGGCTGGCCACCGATCCAAAGCAGCGCATCCAGTCGGCCATGGCGGCCTCTGCCCCACTGGCGATCCAGTCCCGGCAGATTTCCAAGTCCGCACCATGGAGGCTGAGCGCCTCAGCGTAGGCTTCGGCCCGCTCTACCTGCTCGGCCGAAAATGGGTGACGAGATAGCTCCAGCGTGACCAGGATGAGGTGAAATCGCCGTCGTGCACCCTCATCAACGACCACTGCCGCCAACTCCATCGGCTCAAGTTGACTGAGATCAGCATCCTTGAGGTCGCTTCGACCCCAGAGGTGATCCACCACGGACCACAAGATGGCTCGTTGTTCATCAGTCGACCCATCACCCACATTGATCGCACCGAGCAACCCCCGGGTCACGGGTTCGACGAGTCCTGGTTCGACGAGAAATGGCATGTCACCCTCCTTGCGGGGTCAATCTCGGTTTCGAATGAATCAGGGGCGATTATATGTCTAGGTTGACGAGGCAGTTGTAGGGGTCTCGCCGGGTTCCGGGCTTCTCCTTCTCAAGTCCATCAGAACCATTTCAGCCCACGACTCCTGCAACGCCGACGAGGGGAACGCACTGAGCCGCCCGTTCAGCGATCTTCGGTGACACCAATGGCATCTCCAACCCGCGGCGCATCAGCAAGCGCCTCGCTTCCCGTCCTTCAGCCGACGTCACGAGACGTCATCGTTCCTCCTGCAACGATCGCTCAGCGAAACTCGAACTCGGAGGCATCGTTGTCACACGCGGGGACGGCTGGCTCGCCGGTCAGCAGACTGCCAATCGAGTGATCCGATCCCACCTTCACGCTTTCGTGTCTTGTCGAGGGACACGTTGAGAATGCTCCGATGGCCCGACTACTTGGCGGACCCCCCAAATGCCACCACTTCAGGGGATGTCAACCCTGGGCGGTCGGTGGAACACTCAAACAACTTTTCGAATCAGAGGTCGCCACCCACGCCTCATCGCGGAGAGCTAGTGATTTGAAGATAACACTGTTGACAAAAACAAAATGCATTCGTAAGGTGAAATAACTCCTCACTTGGGGAACCGGAGTTCCTCCGAGTTCTGCTCCTCAGATGTCGAGCACTGGACCAAATCGGACCAGTTGTACGCAGGGGGCTGCCGATGAACCGTTCGAGCAACATGGACCAACCAATGCACGGATCGCGCGGATCAGGCCAGGCCGGGACCAAGGCTTCTGGCATGCGTCGGGTCTCCGTGTTGACAGCGGCAGTGGTGGCGGCTGTCGCCGGATTCGTGACGTTCGCTACCACCGCACCGGCTGGTGCCAGTGCGCCATCCGTGCCTGACTTCATCGGCGTGATCGCCGGCAGCGGCGTGATGGGCCCCCCGACAACGGGCACTGCCACCAGTTCACCCCTGCATGGGCCGTCCGGTGTCGCCGTCGACACCTCGGGCAACGTCTACATCGCTGACACCGTCAACAGCTACGTGGAGAAAGTCACCCCCGCTGGCATCCTTTCGATTGTTGCCGGCACCGGCTCCTCTGGCGCTCCGGCTGCGGGCACCGGCACCAATTCGCACCTCAACCGCCCAAGGGGCGTCGCCGTCGACACCTCGGGCAACGTCTACATCGCCGACACTGACAACAACAGGATCGAGAAGGTCACGCAGGCGGGTCAACTGTCGATCATCGCTGGCACCGGCACTGGCGGAGCGCCCACCGCAGGCACCGCTATGAGTTCACAACTGAAGACCCCCTACGACGTCGCCGTCGACACCTCGGGCAACCTCTATATCGCCGACACCGGTAACGATGTGGTCGAGAAGGTCACGTCCGCTGGCGTCCTGTCCATCGCTGCCGGAACGGGCACCCCGGGTACTCCCACCGCCGGTGCAGCCGCCATAAGTTCCAATCTCTATAACCCCGTTGGCGTCGCCGTCGACCCAACCGGCAACGTTTATATCTCCGACTACTCCAATAACTACGTAGAGAAGGTCACGACCGCCGGCATCCTTTCGATCATCGCCGGCACCGGGAGTGTTGGTTCCCCCATCGCTGGGACGGCTACCAACTCGGCCTTCAGATATCTCGGCACCGTCGCCGTCGACACCTCGGGCAACGTCTACATCGCCGACATCGGTAACGAAATGGTCGAGAAGGTCACGTCCGCTGGCATCCTTTCGATCATCGCCGGCACCGGCGCCCTCGGTGCCCCCACCCCTGGGATAGCTACTAATTCGGCTCTCAAGACACCCTCCGGAGTCGCCGTCGACCTAGCGGGCAACGTCTACATCGCCGACACCTCCAACAACATGGTCGAAGAGGTACAGGGTCCATCCTCGACTGTTCCTGGAGCACCGACTGGCGTATCCGCTTCCGCTTCGGCTGGCTACGACTCGGCCATCGTCTCATTCGTCGCACCGGCTGACTTCGGCGGGTCGCCCATTACGAGCTACACGGTGGCGGCCACGGACGCCACGTCGTCGGCAAACGGCGGCCAGACGTGTGCGGCCACCGACCCGACCGACACCTGCACGGTGGTCGGCCTCACCGGCGGCGACGCATATACATTCACAGTGAGTGCCACCAATGACAGTGGAGCCGGATTTGTCTCGGCTCCTTCCAACTCGGTAACTCCGTCGGGTCTGCCCGGTACGGCCAGCAACGTGACGGCCACCGCCGGCAATACCTCAGCCCTCGTCTCGTGGGCGCCATCTTCCGCCAATGGAACTCCCGTCACCGGCTACACGGTGACCTCGAGTCCGGATGGCCTCACCTGCACTGCCACCTCGACACCCTGTGTGGTGACTGGCCTCACCAACGGTGCGAGCTACACCTTCACCGTGGTGGCCTCAAATACCAACGGCCACAGTTCGCCGTCGGATGCCTCCAACAGCGTGGCGCCGTCGCTCCTGCCAAGTGCCCCGACCAACGTTTCGGCCACTGCTGGCGACACATTGGCCACTGTCTCATGGACAGCATCGGTTGGCAACGGTTTGAACGTGACCGGCTACACGGTCAGTGACGGCGTTGGTGACACCTGCACTCCCACGAATCTGATCGTCACCTCGTGCACCTTGACTGGCCTCGCCAACGGGACGAACTTCACATTCACCGTGGTGGCCAGCAACGTCAACGGCAACAGCTGGGCTTCGGTTGTCTCCAACAGCGTGACGCCGTCGGGCGTGCCTAGTGCCCCACTCAACGTCCGTTCGGTTCACCACAACGGCTCGATTGCGGTGAGTTGGACGGCTGCTCCTGGCAATGGTTCTGTGATCACCGGGTACACGGTGATCGATGGTGTCGGCGATATCTGTACCACCACGACGGCCACCCAATGCACGGTTTCGGGACTGATCAATGGCACTGCTTACGCCTTCAGTGTGACCGCCACGAACACGAACGGCACGGGTGTTGCCGCCAGTGCACCGACTGCCACGCCGTCCACCACCCCTGGGCCGGTGACCAACATTACGTCGAGCCCTGGGCCTCTTTCCGCCACAATCTCCTGGACCTACCCGTCGGACAGCGGCGGGGCTGCGATCACGGGTGGAACAGCCACCGCTGTGTCTAATGGGAATCCAAAGCAGTGCTCGGCGACCGCGCCGGCCTCCACCTGCACCATTACGGGCCTGAAAGGGGTGAGCTACAACATCAGCGTGGTGGCATCCAACGTCGACGGAAACAGCACCCCAACTACGGGTCCTTCGGTGGTGCCTACAGCCCCGCCCGGCGCACCCCTGAATCCAGTGGCCACGGCTGGCGACGGACAGGTGGCGGTGTCGTGGACTGCACCAGTTTCTGACCATGGATCGACCATTACTGGGTACACCGTGACTTCCTCGACCGGAGGTACCGCAGGTCGTACTTGCACCGCCACCACGACGCTGTCGTGCGTGGTGACGGGCCTCAGCGACGGAGTGACCTACAACTTCACGGTGACCGCCTCCAACGCGGCGGGCACCGGTGTGCCATCTGTCGCTTCGAACAGCGTGGAGGTCGTGTCTTCTCCCGGCGCACCCCTGAATCCAGTGGCCACGGCTGGCGACGGACAGGTGGCGGTGTCGTGGACTGCACCAGTTAATGACTTTGTACCGGCCGCCGTTACTGGGTACACCGTGACTTCCTCGACCGGAGGTCGTAGATGCACCGCCACCACGACGCTGTCGTGCGTGGTGACGGGCCTCAGCGACGGAGTGATCTACACCTTCACGGTGACCGCCTCCAACGCGGTGGGCACCGGCCTGCCATCTGTCGCTTCGAACAGCGTGGAGCCCTCGTCAAATAACGCAACGATCACATCAGCCAACTCGACGACCATCGCTGGCGGCAAGGGCCTCAAGTTCTTGGTGACCACTTCACCGCCGGGGACTGCGACCGTCAGCCAGACCGGTAAGGCATCGTGGATGACCCTCACCCTGGGGGCGAGGTCCAAGACGGGAACCGCCGTCGTGAGTGGGATCAGCCCGACGGGTGGAGGGACCTTCACGGTGACCATCCATGCCAACAACGGCGTTGGTCCCGACACCATCCAGGTGCTGACGGTCCACGTCCTGGCCTTCACGTCCATCGCTACGGCTAGTTTTCACATGGGCGTCTCCGGCAGCTTTGTCATCACCACCTCGGACTCAGCCGCAACCCTCTCGGCCACTCTGTCGACCCGCAAGGAGGCTGGGCTGACGTTCACCAACAACGCGGATGGCACAGCCACTATTTCGGGGAGAGCGATCAGCCCGGCCAAGACAGCCAACGTCACGGTGACGGCAACCATCGGTTCACTCAAGGTCAAGCAGACGCTCACGGTCTCTATCAACTGACAGACTCACGGAATCCCGGACTGACGGGCTCACAGATGGCCTCAGTGTCGTCATTACTGCCCCCTGGGCCTGGTGGCCCGGGGCTACTGAAGGTCGAGGCAAGGGCGACAAGCATCGCTTGGTGCCCCTGAGTCGGAAGGTCACGCGCCGCCACGATGCGTTCTGCCGACCGTGGCGACGCGCAGAAGGTTTCCCTGACACTCTCCGCCGGGGCCCATCCGGCGCCTACACGCCTCTCAACCGCAGCGGAAGTCCTACAGATGCTGGAGAGGCGTAGGGACGGATTCCCGGGCAGCAGAAGGGCCGGTGCTCTCGCACCGGCCCTGAACTGCACTTCCGATGGTGGCGGGGGTAGGATTTGAACCTACGACCTTCGGGTTATGAGCCCGACGAGCTACCAGACTGCTCCACCCCGCATGGGTCACGTTACTCGCAACTCAGCAGGGTGGCAATGTCGCCAGTTCTCAGACGAGCGTGCCCGCGCGTCAGATGTCACGTGACAAGGAGCCCAAGACACTGGGCGATGAGAAGTACCACCACGAGTGCACCCGCCAGCCGCGTCCACCACGAGATCTCAAACGACTTGGTCGACGGAGCGGCCAGCGCATCAAAAATCGTTGCAATGACGAGCACAGCGATCAGCCCGGCCACGATCTTCCAGAATGATGAGTCGATCACCTGGCCAAGCTGACTGGCCACCAGGACGCTAAGCACCGTGACGACGAGCAGTTTTACCATGTTGTGTGGAATGAGTTTCGACCACTCTGAGGTATACGAGTAGCGGCGGAGGTACCCCTGCAAGCCCACGTCCAACCCATACAGCAGCGCCATGATCAAGATCACCCAGTGCAGCCCGAGAAATGCTGCGAAGAGCATCGCTGCGAAGAGGATTCGGAGCATGACTGATCCGAGATCATGCCGCATGGGTCGCTCAGGAAGATCATGCGAGGTAAGCGTGGCGAGGCGCACCGGGTAGGCATAGGCCACGAAGAGAGCCATGAGGTAGCGGAAGGCTGCAGCGGCCCCAACGCAGAACCCAATCTGGACGGCATGGCCGGACAGGTCGCTAGCCGCAGGCGAGATGATGGCGATCGTCTCAATGAGGCTGTAGGCAATGAATCCGGCAAGGAAGGTCCCTCCGATCAAATCGCCGGTGCGCACCCACCACTGGTGGATATCTTCAGGATGCGACCTCGTGAACGACCTGAGCTTCCCAATCATGATGGGAATCCCGCACCACAGAGCTCCGATGAAAATCGCCGAAGCGACTGCCGGCAAGGAGAACAATCCACCCGCCAGCAGCACAGCGCAAAGGAAGACCGCACTCGCCAGCAGTCCCGAGAGCGCATCGAGAATCCCGAGGATCAAGATCGCCAGGAATAAGCCAAACGTCGGGGTTGTGGACGTGAACCCGGTCTGGATCGCGGCGATGAGTCCGAGCGCCGCACCGATCACCGGCAGGAGCATGGCTAGCGGACCGATAGGAGCGCGCAGATAGGCCCCGTCGAGCAGTGCAGCAGAGCCAAATGGGGTGTAGGCCGCCGCCGTAACTGTGCTCGCCACCATCACCTCGTCTAAGGCTGCGAACCCGGGAAGCCGATACGAACTCGAGAGATCACCGAATCGTGGCGCGACACCCTTGACCTCGGTCGGTCGAACTTCTACCTTCTTTACCTTCCCCTTGGACATCTTGCTGGTCGAGCGAGATGAATGTGCCTTGGCCCCCCCGGCTGCCCGAGCCCCGCCGGCCCTGGCTGCGCTCGAAGCTCGAG
>Ga0194055_10000925_pt1 | contig 23806 bp, 16 predicted proteins | sample SepL449m_MetaG_FD_155482 | JGI IMG/M metagenome (GOLD analysis project Ga0194055, IMG submission 155482) | Anoxic zone freshwater microbial communities from boreal shield lake in IISD Experimental Lakes Area, Ontario, Canada - Sep2016-L442-9m | ecosystem: Environmental > Aquatic > Freshwater >... | reverse complement strand
TCTGCAGGCAACGAAACTGCCTGGTCGGCAGGCACCACCGAGTAGGTCGCGGCCGTGCCACTCACGCGCTCGCGCGCGGCATGGAAAACCCACACTCTTTCACCAACGCGGACAGGGTCGACGCCGTCACCGACTGCATCGATGACCCCGGCACCATCCTGATTCGGAATCTGCACCGGGCCCACCATCGGCGCGGGAGACGTACGCGATTTCCAGTCAGTGGGGTTCACTCCTGACACACTCACGCGTACTCGCACCTCACCTGGCCCCGGCTCAGGGTCGGGTAACTCCACCACCGAGAGCACTTCATGGGCCGGACCTTTGTCTGAATACACCGCTGCACGCACGTGCGCCACCTCCAATCCGAGCCTAGTGGCGAGCCCGATCTCGGATTTTCATCCTCGGGTGACCAGAAGAATGCATAATTGTATCCACGTGGGTCTGTTTTAGGCCCCGCTGACGCCCTAGCCTGAGCCCAAGGCCCTGGCCAAGGAGGCACGTGTGACTGCAACGATCGAACTCGGTCTGCCCGGATTGACCATGACCCCCGGTGACCACATCTGCGCGTTCTACCGTGGTTCGGTCGGGCGCGACGAGGTGCTGCTGCCGTATCTACGCGCCGGCATCGACGCGGGCGACAAGTGCATCGCCGTTCTCGATCAGATCGAGCCCGACGACCTGTGGGCCGAATTGGGATCCGACGATGCAACGGGGCACGCCCACGACAGCCATCAGGTCGACCTGATGCGTTCGACCGAGACCTACCTGCGCGATGGTGCCTTCTCGAAAGAATCGATGATCGACTTCTGGAACACCGCGATCAGCGGCCCCCTCGATAGCGGCGACTACACCTTCGCCCGCAGCCTGGGCGAAATGACGTGGGCGCTGCGTCAACTTCCCGGCGTTGAAGGACTCGTCGAGTACGAATCCGAGCTCAACCGCTTCCTTCCTCAGTACCCGCAGGTGATCTTGTGCCTCTACGACCTCGACAAGTTCGACGGTCGCGTCGTGGTTGACCTACTGCGCACGCACCCCAAGTTGCTCTTGTGCGGAAGTCTGCTCGATAACCCGTACTACCTCGAGCCCGACGAGTTCCTCGCGTCATACGCCGGGTCACAACCGACATGACCACGGAGATGGCGGTCGGCCTCGCAGCCCGCGACCACCTCTCCCGCCTCAACGCGTTGCTCGTCCTCGCAATGCTCATGACCGAAAGCACCGACGAGCAGCAAATCCTTCGGATGGGTGCCAGCGCTGCACCCTCGTTCGCGTCATGTCGGCTCGTCGGCGTTCGCACGGTTGACGGAACATCACGCCAGTGGACACCGGGTGAAAAGGGCGACACCCAGCCACCCACACTCGATGACGTAGCAATCGGCGGTGGCTCACTTGAATTGCCAGACGAGGAATGGGGATGGGCGTACGCGCTCGGAAGTGCCTCTGCCTCCTCAGGTCACATGGTGGTCGCCTCCGCACGCGAACTCGAAAACGATGAGCACTTCCTGCTACGCGTGCTTTCGCAGCAGATCGGCTCGGCGGTTCGTAACAGTCGACTTCACCAAGCTGAGCGAGCCGCCGCTAACGCATTGGCCTCCGTTAATCAACAACTAGAACACACAGTGGAAGCGCTGCAGCAGCGCATCGACATTCACCATCGACTCACGCGCGCCGCAGTTTCAGGCGAAGGCATGGAAAGCCTTGCTCGAGCGGTACATGAAGTCACCGGCTTGCCGACCATCATCGAAGACCGCTACGGAAATCTGCGGGCGTGGGCCGGCCCCGGGCAACCAGCGGTGTATGCCAAAGATCCGCCAGCACGTCGCGAACAGTTGCTGCGTCGGCTATTGCGCGAAGGACGTCCGCTGCGCGAGTCAGGTCGCGTCATGGTTGCTGCCTCTCCGCGACCAGACTCCGTTGCCGTTCTCGCGTTGCTCGACCCCGACGATCACGCACGCGATGAAGACCTGGCAGCGCTGGAATACGGCGCCACCATTTTGTCGATGGAACTCGCCCGCCAGCGCAGTGTCGCCGACACGGAGGTGCGCATTCGCCGTGACCTCGTCGAGGATCTGCTGTCGGGCGCGAGTGCTGAGACCGTGCTGCCGCGCGGTGAAGCATTCCAACGTGACCTCACGGCACCGCACCGAGTTGTCGTGTTTGAAGGTCGCGGCCGAGTGCGCGACGACGACCAGTTCTTCACCTCGGTGCGACGAGCAGCACGTGATCTCAACCTCGGAACCCTGCTGGTATCACGCGCAGGAACAGTCGTGCTGCTCACTGACCGCGACATCAACTGGGACGACTTGCATGCGGGAGTAATGCGTGAACTCGCGGGCGGTCAATGTCGTATCGGTGTTGGCGGCCAGACACGCGGAGTTGAAGACTTTCCGAACTCGCACCGCGAAGCATTGCTGGCACTGCAGTTGCAACGCGGAAACGCGCGATCTCTGAACGTCACGGTGTTCGATCAACTTGGTGTGTACCGCCTGCTCGCAGCGGCTGAAGATCCTCGCGAGGTCGAGCGCTTCGTGCGCGACTGGCTCGGCACGCTCCTCGACTACGACGAACACCGTCACGCCGAGCTGGTACTCACCTTGCATCAATACCTCGAATGCGGCGGCCGCTACGACGAAACCGCAGCCTCACTGTCGATTCACCGCAGCACGCTGAAATACCGGCTTCAGCGCATTCGCGAAGTGTCGGGACTGGCTCTGGGTGAACCCGACGTCAACTTCAACCTGCAGTTAGCATGCCGGGCGTGGCGCACTCTGCAAGCGCTGCGCGCCTAGTTGTCGGCCGCATCTGTCCTCTGCGGGGCAAACCCGTAGGGTTCCCTCATGAGCGACGACCAGCTGCAGCGGCTCGTGCCGCGGATGCGACCCTACGCACAATCCATCTTCGGCAACATGGGCGTGCTCGCTCAGCGCACCTCTTCGGTCAACCTCGGTCAAGGTTTTCCTGACACTGACGGACCGGTTGAACTTCAACGCATCGCCATTGACGAGATCACCTCAGGCCGCGGAAACCAATACCCGCCGGCTCACGGCCAGCCCGCGCTTCGCGCAGCGATCAGCACACACCAGCTCGAGTGGTACGGGTTGGAATACGACCCTGCGGACGAGGTGGTTGTCGGCACAGGCGCCAGTGAGGTCATCGCGTCGGCCCTGCTCGGACTACTCAATGAAGGCGACGAGCTACTGGCGTTCGAGCCGGCATTCGATATTTACGCGGCGCAGACGGCCCTTGCAGGTGGCCTCTACCGAACCGTTGCGCTTGGGCCCGGATTCCGACCTGATCTTGAAGCACTCGCTGCCGCTATTACGCCGCGAACGCGTCTGCTGCTGATCAACACTCCCCATAATCCGACGGGGGCCGTATACACACGGGCCGAGCTTGACGGCATAGCGAAACTGGCCATCGAACACGATCTCATCGTGCTCAGTGACGAGGTGTACGAACACCTACTGTTCGACGGAGTCGCCCACCTGTCGATCGCCACCCTTCCTGGCATGCGCGAGCGCACGATCACATTCGGCAGCGGTGGAAAATCCTTCTCGTTCACCGGTTGGAAGGTGGGGTGGGCTTGCGCACCGCGCGATCTCATGGCGGCCGTGCGCGTAGTGCGTCAGCACCTGTCCTACGTCAGCGGCGGCCCCTTCCAGCAAGCCATCGCTGCCGGACTTGAACTACCGCGCGACTACTTCGCCGGCTTTGCCGCCGATTTGCAGGGCAAACGCGACTACCTGCTCGACGGGCTGCGCTCGATCGGACTTGATCCGATTACTCCACAAGGTACCTACTTCATCGTCAGCGATATGCGGCCGCTCGGATACGACGACGGTGGAGATTTCGCGTGGGGACTTCCCGAGAAGGCAGGTGTGGCCTGCATTCCGGTGGACGCTTTCTGCCAACACCGGGGTGAAGCCGACCATTTCGTGCGCTGGACGTTTTGCAAGAAGTACGAGGTGCTCGACGCCGCTATCTCGCGACTGCAGAAGACGTACAACTAGTCGCTAGTGAGGCTGACGACGTCGATGAGCTGAACGCCACGAAGATCTGCAGCCAGGCCGCTTTGAACTCAGTTACGCGTCAGGCTGACGACATCAATCAGGGCCGCCTCACCGTCAGCCAGCGTCGAGAACGTGATGTTTGCCGAGACACTTCCCTTGGGTGCCGCACAGGGCAGCTTGAACGGATCAAGGGTGATGGCGATGATCGCCGAGCACTTCACGGTGAAGCCCGACGAATGACGATTCTGTGGGCAATACGGTGCGTAAAACGCACCGTATTGCCCACAGAATCGCCCACAGAATTGCCCACGGAATTCGCGATTCGAGACGACTAGCGCCGCGGCGTCACGGTCAGGGTGTCGGTGTCGGAATCAAGGTCGACCACGACCGAGTCACCATCGTGCACCTCACCCGCCAGGATTCCCTTGGCCAGCGAGTCGCCCACCGCGGTCTGCACGAGACGACGTAGTGGTCGTGCACCGTAGATCGGGTCGAAGCCACGCAGTACCAACCACTGCTTCGCGACCTCTGACACCTCAAGGGTGAGACGCCGATCGACGAGTCGCTTCTGCAGTGCGGCAAGTTGCAAGTCGACGATGTAAGTGAGTTGCTCGGTTCCGAGTGGGTTGAACATCACCACGTCGTCGAGTCGGTTGAGGAACTCCGGCTTGAAACTCGATCGCACCACTGCCATCACGGCGTCACGCTTTGCCTCGTCGTCGAGTGTGGGGTCAACCAAGAAGGTTGAGCCAAGGTTTGACGTCAAGATGAGAATCGCGTTGCGGAAATCGACCGTGCGACCTTGCCCGTCGGTGAGCCGACCATCGTCGAGTACCTGCAGCAAGATGTCGAACACCTGGGGGTGTGCCTTCTCAACCTCATCGAGCAGCACCACGGTGTAAGGACGACGGCGTACAGCTTCGGTGAGTTGACCGCCTTCTTCGTAACCGACGTAACCGGGAGGCGCACCGACAAGACGCGCCACCGAGTGCTTCTCGCCGTACTCGCTCATATCGATGCGCGTCATAGACCGTTCATCGTCGAAGAGGAAATCGGCAAGCGCCTTGGCAAGTTCAGTCTTGCCCACACCGGTCGGGCCGAGGAACAGGAACGAACCGGTCGGACGGTTGGGATCGGCCACACCCGCGCGCGAACGACGCACCGCGTCGGCCACCGCTTGCACTGCCTTCGCCTGGCCAACGACGCGCTCGCCGATCACCTGCTCCATGCGCAACAACTTGGCGCTCTCGCCCTCGAGCAGTCGGCCGGCAGGAATACCGGTCCACGCCGACACGACCTCGGCGACATCGTCGGGGTCGACTTCTTCCTTGACCATCGCGGTGCGCGTATTGGTCTCGGCTGTGACTCGCTCAAGTTCTTCCTCGAGCGCAGGAATGTCGGCGTACACAATGCGCGACGCTTCTTCGAAATCACCGTCACGTTGGGCACGCTCGGCAACTGACCGCATCTCATCGATGCCGACCTTGATCTCACCGATGCGATCGAGCCCGCGCTTCTCGGTTTCCCAGCGTGCCTGCAGTGCAGAGAGTTCCTCTTCCTTGTCGGCAAGATCGGAACGCAGCTTCTCGAGGCGTGACTTGCTCGCCTCATCGGTTGCCTTCGACAGCGCGAGCTCTTCCATCTTGAGTCGGTCGACTGCACGACGCAGGATGTCGATCTCGACGGGCGACGAGTCGATCTCCATGCGCAGACGCGATGCCGCCTCATCGACGAGGTCGATGGCCTTGTCAGGCAGGAAGCGCGAGGTGATGTAACGGTCGGAAAGCGTCGCCGCCGCGACGAGAGCAGCATCGGAAATCGCCACCTTGTGGTGCGACTCGTACTTCTCTTTGATGCCGCGCAGAATGCCAATGGTGTCTTCGACACTCGGCTCGCCAACGAACACCTGCTGGAAGCGCCGCTCGAGGGCGGCATCTTTCTCAATGTGTTCGCGGTATTCGTCGAGCGTTGTAGCGCCAACGAGCCGCAGCTCACCGCGTGCCAACATCGGCTTGAGCATGTTGCCGGCGTCCATGGCCGAATCACCGGAAGCGCCCGCGCCAACGACAGTGTGCAGTTCATCGATGAACGTGACGACACGACCCTCGCTTTGCGAGATCTCTTCTAGTACCGCCTTGAGCCGCTCTTCGAATTCACCGCGGTACTTCGCACCTGCCACCATGGCCGCGAGATCGAGGGACACCAACTTCTTGCCGCGCAATGAATCAGGAACGTCGCCATCGACGACGCGCTGTGCCAAGCCTTCAACAACCGCGGTCTTTCCGACACCGGGCTCGCCAATGAGAACCGGATTGTTCTTGGTGCGACGCGAGAGCACCTGTACGACGCGACGAATTTCGGCGTCACGCCCAATGACCGGATCGATCTTGCCTTCGCGTGCACGCGCGGTGAGGTCGACGCTGTACTTCTCGAGCGCCTGAAACGATCCCTCGGGATCAGCCGATGTCACACGACGCGAACCGCGTACAGCGGTGAAGGCATCGACGAGCTCGATGGGTCCTGCACCGTTGCGGCGCAGGAGGTCACCGGCAGGGCTGGGTTGCGCGGCAATCGCCAACAGCAAGTGCTCGGTCGACACATAGTCATCGCCGCGCTCACGCGCCGCTTCCTGTGCCGCGCCCAACACCTTGTACGACGCGTTCGACAGTGAGGGCTGCGACACGGTGGTACCCGAAGCTGCGGGCAGTGCATCGATCTCGGAGTTCACCGAGCGAATAAGCGCCTCGTGATCGACGCGAACGTTGTCGAGTAGCGCAGTCGCAATTCCCTCGCGGTCTTCGAGCAGACCACCGAGCAGATGTATGGGCTCGACCTGGGCGTTACCACGCGTTGCTGCACGACGTACCGCAGAAGAGACGACCTCTTGTGAGCGAGTGGTGAGTTGTAGATCCATAGCACTATCCGTTCTGTCGCGTGCGAATGTCTAGCGCGCTGCCGAGTCAGAGACTCAGGCGCGTCGGGTGCGATCGGGGCGCCACACAACCAGCGCGGTGGAGTTGCGTTCGCCCTGCAACTGCTCAAGGCGACGACGCATGTCGTGCACCTGAGCCTGCAAGTCGAGGATGCGCTGAATGCCTGCGAGGTTGACGCCCTGAGAGGAGAGCTGCTGCACCTCGCGCAAGCGCGCAATATCACGTAGTGAATAGAGCCGGTTGCGACCAAGTGTGCGGTCGGGGGATACAAGACCGAGGCGGTCGTACTGACGCAACGTTTGTGGATGCATGCCAGATAGTTGTGCCGCGACCGAAATGACGTAGACCGGACTGTCTTCGTCATGTTCATACCGATTGCCAACGGGACGGTTGCTACTCACACTCATGACTTACCTCCTGCCCGAGCCATCAAGTCACCACGCGGATCCTGCGATCCCATGGCCTCGCGATACGCCTCAAGCGCTTCGCGTGCCTCGCTACTGAGTTTCTGCGGAACAGCAACTTCAACTGTGACCAACTGATCGCCGCGTGTGCCGTCTTTGCGCGTGACGCCCTTGCCCTTCACACGGAAGGTGCGGCCGTTCTGCGTACCCGGCGGCACCTTGAGAGTGACCGAGCCACCGCCAACCGTGGGCACCTTGACCTCGGAGCCCAACGCTGCTTCTTCGAATGTCACGGGCAACGCAAGTGTCAGGTTGTCTCCCGCGCGACCAAACAACGCGTGCGTAGTGACGTGCACGGTGATGAAGAGGTCACCCGCGGGACCGCCGTTCTCTCCCGGTGTTCCCTTGCCCTTGAGCCGAATGCGACTGAGGTCTTTGACCCCGGCAGGAATTCGCGCCTGCACCGTGCGGCTCGATCGCGCGCGTCCATTTCCGTGACACACAGCGCAGGGGTCATCGACCACGAGACCGCGACCACGACATTCGCGACAGGGCTCGGCGAAGGCGAACCCACCCGCATTACGTGATTCAGAACCAGTGCCCTGGCACGTGGGACACATCCGCGGCATCGTGCCCGCCTTCGCCCCAGTTCCACGACACGCGTCACACGGACCCTCACCCGACAAACGCAACGGCAATGTGACTCCGTCGAGCGCCTCGCTGAATGACAGGGTGACTTCGCTTTCGGCGTCGGCTCCGCGACGGGCAGCACGTTGCTGCTGACGACCGCCACGATTGAACAGGCCACCGAACACATCGCCCATGCCGCCGCCCTGGGCGCCCGCACCACGACCGAGTAGGTCGTCCATGTTGAACGACTGTGCGCCGCCGCCGCGAGAACCACCGCCGCCGCCACCGCTGCCGGGGAAGCGGAAACCGCCGGAGCCGAAGAGGGATCGCGCCTCGTCGTACTCCTTGCGCTTCTTGTCGTCGGAGAGAACCTCGTAAGCCTCGCCGACTTCCTTGAACTTCGCTTCGGCCGCAGCGTTGTTGGCATTGGCGTCGGGGTGGAACTGCTTGGCGAGCGTGCGGTACGACTTCTTGATCTGGTCGGCGGAAGCATCCTTTGAAACGCCGAGGACCTTGTAGTAGTCCTTCTCAATCCAGTCCTTAGTACTCAACGGATGCTCCTCCTCTCAGTGTTCGGGCAATGCAGTAACTGGTTGGTCGGCAACGCCGACTCGTGCGGGTCGCAGCACGCGGCTACCGAGTGCGTAGCCGGACTGATACACGGCGGTGACGACCGTGACGGTGGGTGCGTCGCCGGACTCATCGGCCTCGTGAGTCAAGGCCTCGTGATGCGTGGGGTCGAACTCCTCGCCCACTGCACCGAAGGTGGTGAGCCCGAGGCGCGCGGCGACAGCTTCGAGTGCTTCGCCCACACTGCGGAATGCACCTTCGAGTTCATCATGCTCACGCGCCCGATTGATGTCATCGAGAATCGGAAGCAGCTCGGTGAGCGCACCCGCTGTAGCCGTGTCGCGCGAAACCTCACGGTCGCGATCGACGCGCTTGCGGTAGTTGGCGTACTCGGCGTGCACTCGCTGCAGATCAGCAGTGAGTTCGGCGACGGCTAACTCAGCGGCAGTGACGTCAGCCTCAACGAGTTCGGCTTCGGCCTGCGCATCGGAATCGGCGGGTGCGGGACTTGCGGCCCGCACCTCACCGGTTTCCGGATCGATGCGCCGCTTGTCGGTCACCGTGAATCCCGCCTCTTGGGGACCTTCCGGTTGCTCGACGTGCGGCGTACTCACTTGTCCTCATCCTCCTCGACGATCTCGGCGTCGACGACATCGTCATCGTCGTCGGTCGAGTCGCCAGCGGAACCTGAGTCTGAGTCATTCGCTGCAGCACCGGCGGTGGCGTACATCGCCGCACCGAGTGCAGAACTTGCCTGGGCAACCTTCTCCATGGCCGTCTTGATGGCTTCGGTGTCGGTGCCCTCGAGCGCCTTCTTCAACTCGTCAAGCGGCTCGGTGACGTTGGCCTTGCCATCCTCGGGAACCTTGTCTTCGTTCTCCGACAAGAACTTCTCGGTCTGATAGACCAGCGACTCGCCGCCGTTGCGGATGTCGGCCTCTTCCTTACGACGGAGGTCTTCCTCAGCGTGTGCTTCGGCGTCCTTCATCATGCGGTCGATTTCATCCTTGCTCAGACCCGAGCCGCCGGTGATCGTCATCGACTGCTCCTTCTGCGTAGCAAGGTCCTTGGCCGACACGTGCACGATGCCGTTGGCGTCGATGTCGAAGGTGACCTCAACCTGCGGAATGCCACGAGGTGCAGGCGGTAATCCGGTGAGCTCGAAGGTTCCGAGCTTCTTGTTGAACGATGCCATTTCGCGCTCGCCTTGGTACACCTGAATGAGCACCGAGGGCTGGTTATCGTCGGCTGTGGTGAAGATCTCGGACCGCTTGGTGGGAATCGTGGTGTTGCGCTCGATAAGGCGCGTCATCACTCCACCCTTGGTCTCGATACCCAGGCTCAGCGGAGTGACGTCGAGGAGTAGAACATCCTTGACCTCACCCTTGAGAACACCGGCCTGCAGTGCAGCGCCGACAGCAACCACCTCATCGGGGTTGACGCCCTTATTGGGCTCGCGACCACCCGTGAGGCTCTTCACTAGATCGGTGACCTGCGGCATACGCGTTGATCCACCAACGAGCACGACGTGGTCGATGTCCTTCACGTCGACGCCGGCATCCTTGATGACCGACTCGAACGGCTTCTTGCAGCGGATCAGCAAGTCGCTGGTGAGCTGCTCGAACTGCGCGCGCGTGATGGTTTCGTCAAGGTGCAGCGGACCGTCGGCCGATGCGGTGATGTAAGGAAGGTTGACCGTTGCCGACATCGAACTCGACAGTTCGATCTTCGCCTTCTCAGCAGCTTCCTGTAGACGCTGCAGTGCCATCTTGTCCTTGCCCAAGTCGACGCCGTGAGCGTTCTTGAACTGAATGACGAGGTGGTCGATGATCTTCTGGTCCCAGTCGTCTCCACCGAGGTGGTTGTCGCCACTGGTGGCCTTGACCTCCACCACACCGTCGCCGATCTCAAGCAGCGACACGTCGAACGTGCCACCGCCGAGGTCGAACACCAGAATCGTCTGCTCTTTGTCGCCCTTGTCGAGGCCGTACGCAAGCGCGGCGGCCGTGGGCTCGTTGATGATGCGCAGCACGTTAAGGCCAGCGATCTCGCCGGCTTCCTTGGTGGCCTGGCGTTGGGCGTCGTTGAAGTACGCGGGCACGGTGATGACGGCGTCGCTGATGCTTTCGCCGAGGTAGGCCTCAGCATCGCGCTTGAGCTTGCCGAGCGTGCGGGCGCTGATCTCCTGCGGCGTGTACTTCTTGCCGTCGATGTCGTCGGTGGTCCAGTTAGTGCCGATGTGGCGCTTGACCGAGCGAATCGTGCGGTCGGGGTTGGTAACGCCCTGCCGTTTGGCGACCTCGCCGACGAGTACTTCGCCGTTCTTGGCGAACGCGACCACGCTTGGGGTGGTGCGGGCGCCCTCTGAGTTGGTGATGACCGTCGGGTCGCCGCCTTCGAGGACGGAGACGACGGAGTTGGTGGTGCCGAGGTCGATTCCTACGGCTCGTGCCATGGGGAGTTCTCCTTATTTGTTGGATCAGTGTTGGATCTGTGTTGGATCTGTGTTGGATCAGTGTTGGATCAGTGTTGGATCAGTGTTGGAACTGTGTTGGAACTGTGTTGGAACTGGCCCCGGAAGGGTTCAGGCCCGGGTGGAGCATGAATCGAGTCTGACTCGGTCACAACAGGGTCGCAACTCTGACGCAGATAGATTGAGCCTACCAGACTCATGTCTATGATGTCTAACCGCTCATAGCACCCCTGCATTCCCACCCGCACCCCTAATTTCCCCACCACTTTCCGCATTTCCGCCCACCACTTCCCCACTACTTCCCCACCACTTTCCGCATGGGGGGACATTAAGCACGCATAGGCGCAGTTTTCGGTACCCAAGCAAGATCGGCCGGCGACGACGGACGTCCGTCGCCATCCGCGACCGCCTCCCTGCGCGGCGCACTAGTCCTTCGCACCAGCCGCAGACCACTGGCGGTGATGGTCGATGTCCCACGGACCGCCCATGAGCACCGAGCCCCCGCCAGGAATGCACAACTGCGCGCGAACCTCGTCCAGCGAACGGTGCAGCAGCGACTGCCAGTCCCACGTCCGACTGGACAGGTCGACCGGCGTCTGGGCGCCGCGCTCGGCCGCCAGGGCCAACGCGTGAGGGTCAAGGGCGACCTGGGCCGGATCGAAGACTCCGAGCTTGATGCCCTGGTGGAACTGGAGCATGTTGAACGCGAGAAACTCCGCGCCTCCGGTGCCAGCGTTGGCAGCGGTGAATGCCGCCAGGTAGACCTCGTCCTCGGGGCTCGCGTCGTACGCGGCGAGCACGTGATGCACGTCGTGACTGCCCAGGACTGCAAGGGGCATGGTCCCAGGACTGCCCGGCACATCGAACCCGGTGTCGGCGTAGTAGCGCGCCAGTTCCTGACCCACCGAGCCCTCGGGCGCGGTGTCGAGGAGTCGGCGCACACGATCGACCTGTTCCGGCGGAGTGGCCACCGCGGGCTCGTGGCGCGCAAGGCGTGCTGCCACGACCTCAACCCGCTCGCCCGTCTTCCACGACAGGAACCGGCGGAAGAGGTCGGCCTCGGCCAGCTGGGCGTGGGCGCTGACCGTCGCCTCAACCTCCTCGACGGTGAGGTCGTCTGCCCCGAGCACCTGAGCGACCCAACGTGCCGCGTGAAGGCCCGGCTCATCCGGGGCGACCGGCATCAGGGCCACCATCATGGCGCAGTGCGCGGCATCGCTTCGCTGCGTGGGGTCGGGCAGCGCGGTGGCCAACTCCGCCCTCAGTGCGTGGTCGTCCCACGTGACGTCGGGGGAGAGCACGTCGGCGAGGTCGACCGCCTCCATTCCCGAGTGGGCAAGCCCCACCACCTCTGCCATCGACCGGACGAGATCGGCCTCCTCTCCTACGAAGGGGCGCGTCTCTCGCGCCGTCGCGACAGCGCGCATTCCGAGGATCATGGCGCGCCGGGCCGAGGGGGGCCCCGTGACAAGGAGTGGCATCCAGCAAGCGTATTGCCAGCGGGCGCGCAATAATCCACCGTTGCCACACCGGCGCACTGTTGAGGACCTCGGCCACGCCTTCCGTCATCGCAAACCACCGACGCCGCGCCGTCCCTCGCGAAAGCCGAGGCACTCCTAACGAGGTAACGCCGCCAGATACGATCAGCAAGACGCTTTTCCCGCTCGCCGCCCGGAGGAGAAATTCCCGTGGAGCCGTACCTGATGGTCCGTCTTGTTCTCGGCCTGCTGATCACAATTGTGTGCTTGGCACTTGCCGCGCGCCGCGCGCTGTGGCTCAAGAAGATCATCGGAAGCGGCCAGCCCGCGGTCGGTCGCATCGAGAGCCCCACGGTGGTCGCTGAGGCCGAGGCCGTTGAGGTGCTCGGGCAGAAGAAGCTGCTGCAGTGGGTCGTTCCCGGAACCGCCCATGTGTTCGCCTTCTGGGGATTCCTTGTGCTGGGCCTGACGATTCTCGAGGCTTACGGCGCACTCTTCAGTTCGACTTTCTCCATTCCGATCATCGGACATTGGTCACTCGTCGGATTCCTCGAAGACCTCTTCGGCGTGCTCGTACTCGTCGGCATCATCATGTTCGCGATCATTCGCTTGCGCACTAACCCGTCGAACCAGGGCCGCGAGTCACGCTTCTTCGGCTCACACCTCGGCGCCGCGTGGCTCGTGCTGTTCATGATCTTCAACGTGGTGTGGACCCTGTTCCTCTACCGCGGCGCGCAGTACGCAGTCTGGAAGAACGGCGGCCCCGAGGAATTCCCGTTCGTCAACGGCGGCGCGTTCGTTTCGGAATGGGTCGGCAACCTGCTCGTACCGCTCGGCCTTGTCACCGACCAGTGGCTCGCGACCATCGGCATCTTGCTGCAGATCGGCGTCGTGCTCGTCTTCCTGATCATCGTGCTGCACAGCAAGCACTTGCACATCGGTCTTGCGCCCATCAACGTTGCAACGTCGCGCCGCCCGAACGCTCTCGGCCCGCTGCTTCCGATGTACTCGGGCACCGAGAAGATCGACTTCGAAGACCCCGCCGACGACGCGATCTTCGGCCGAGGACGCATCGAGGACTTCACCTGGAAGGGCAACCTCGACTTCGCCAGTTGCACCGAGTGCGGTCGATGCCAGTCGCAGTGCCCGGCATGGAATACCGGCAAGCCACTGTCGCCCAAGTTGATGATCATGAACATGCGCGATCACCTCTGGGCGAAGGCGCCGTACATCCTGGCCGGCGGCGATGAGATGAGCGACGAGACGCGCGCCGCGCTTCCGGCAACTGCTCTGGCCGAACTTGATCGCCCACTCGTCGGATCGCGCGAAGACGATCCTCACCGCGACACCGACGGCTACACCGCCGATGGACACCGCTCGCACGATGGCGCGGTCATCGATGAGGAAGCGCTGTGGTCGTGCACCACGTGTGGTGCGTGCGTGCAGCAGTGCCCCGTCGACATCGAGCACATCGACCACTTCATCGACATGCGACGCAACCAAGTGATGATCGAAACCAACTTCCCGTCTGAACTCAATGGCTTGTTCAAGAACATTGAGAACAAGGGCAACCCGTGGGGTATGAACGCCAGCAACCGCAATTCGTGGATCGAGGAAGTCGACTTCGACGTGCGCGTATTCGGAATGAACGACGAGGACGTCATTCCTGACGACGTCGACTACCTGTTCTGGGTCGGTTGCGCAGGTGCGTTCGAAGATCGCGCGAAGCGCACCACCAAGGCTGTCGCCGAGTTGCTCAATGTCGCAGGCGTCGAGTTCATGGTGCTGGGTGAGGGCGAGACGTGCACGGGTGACCCCGCGCGTCGCGCCGGTAACGAGTTCCTCTTCCAGATGCAAGCGATGCAGAACGTCGAGGTGCTCAACGAGATCAAGGCCAAGAAGATCGTGGTCACCTGCCCGCACTGCCTCAACACCATCGGCCGCGAATACCCGCAGCTCGGCGGCAACTACGAGGTGGTGCACCACTCGCAGCTGCTCGCCACTCTCGTCAAGGACGGCCGACTCAAGCCGGTCAAGCCGATCGACGAGACCGTCACCTATCACGACCCGTGCTACCTCGGTCGTCACAACAAGGTGTACGTGCCGCCCCGCGAGATCGTCAAGGCACTGCCGGGCATGAAGTACATCGAGATGGAACGCAGCGGGACCACATCGTTCTGCTGCGGTGCCGGTGGTGCGCGCATGTGGATGGAAGAGAAGCTTGGTACCCGAGTGAACCTCAACCGCAGTGATGAGGCGATCGGCACCGGCGCGACCAAGATCGCGGTGGCCTGCCCGTTCTGCAACGTGATGCTCAACGACGGTGTCACCTCACGCAAGCAGGAAGGTGCCGCACGCGAAGAGGTTGAGGTGCTTGACCTCGCGTCGCTGCTGCTCGAGACGATGAAGGCCGACTAGCGGTTCCCCTACGTCCCTTTCCGCGAGTTCATCACTTACGCGGCCTAACGCGGGGTTTTAGCCCGCGTAAGTGATGAACTCGCGCGGAAAGAGGGGCAACCTCACGCAACTCGGCAGGGTCTGCCGGATTCAAGCGTGTGCGGGCCTTAGGCCCCCTGTGCCGCCTCGGCTCTGGCCGTAGTCTGGAAAGGGCACCACACAGGGAGTTGTCATGCGGAAGTTCGGCGCACACGCTGCGCTGGTCGGCATGGTGCTACTTGCGATCGCAGCGTGTTCAACCGCCTCGCCATCGGGTGTCTCGACCACATCGGCTGACTACCAACGCGGTTACCAGATCGGTCTCGAGGCCTATACCTACGGTCTTCCGCTCCTCACTACCGACGCGACGTTCCGAACGATGACCAGCGTGAATGTCTCGCAAGGCGCCTACGGACCGGTCAATCAATTCAACAACGTGCGCTCGGCGAACACGTCGAGCAGTACGGCCGTCGTGGCACCCGGATCGACGAGCCTGTCCTCAATCGCGTGGCTCGACCTGCGGGATGGTCCGTTGGTGCTGCACGTTCCACAAGTTACTGGTCACTACTTCGTCTTGGCTTTCATCGACCCCTACACAAACAACACCGTGAATCTTGGAACGGCAAGCAGCACCGCACCCGGCGACTATGTGATCGAAGGTCCGCAACAGCGTTCCGTCACGCTTCCTGCTGGCACTCATGCGCTGCCGGTCGACTACTGGCGGATGTGGATTATCGGCAGCACGCAACTCACCGGCCCTTCAGATGTCGCCGCGGTCAACGCGATTCAAGACCAGTACACGTTGACTCCGCTAGCGAAATACGGAACCGCCGACGCACCCACAACCCCGACGCCGACGCCCACCAATTCGACCGTCACCAAATACACGCCCTCAACCGGGTTAGCGTTCTTCGACGAATTGGGTGGACAACTTTCGCGCTTTCCCCCACCCACCGCTGACGCGCCCGCTCTCGCGCGCTTCGCCACCGTGGGTATCGGACCAGGAAAATCGCCGTCAACCGACACCTCATTGAGCGCCGCCACCCAGCAAGGTTTGACCGACGCTGTCGCGGCGGGGCCAGCGCAGATTCACCAGGAGACACAGACGCTCTTCGCTCAGGATTTCGACACTCACAATGGCTATCTGCTCGGTGGATTCGGCACCTACGGCACGAACTACACCGAGCGTGCGGTGATCTCACAGATCGGGCTCGGCGCGTTCGTTGCACATCAGGCGATCTACGCGATGAGCTGGAGTGACAGCGCGAAAACACCATTAAGTGGGTCATCCGCCTACGTGCTTCACCTCACGAATGCGCCACCAACGAATGAAGGCTGGTCGCTCACGGTCTATTCATTGCACGGCACTCTGATGCCCAACTCGTTGGGACGTTATTCGTTCACCAACACGTCGCCACTTACCCGCAATTCCGACGGCTCGATCGACATTCTGCTGCAGTCAACAACACCCGCCACTGCCGCGCAGCAGGCTAACTGGTTGCCCCTCGTCGCTGGCCAAGGGTTCGAAGTGGCATGGCGACTGTTCGCTCCGGCCCCGCAATCCATCAACGGAATCCTTGACGGTTCACTCTGGCAGCCCCCGACCATCACCCTCGCTACGGCGAGTTGAGTGAGGTTTCGCCACCGCCTTCTAGTCGACCCCGGCGAGAGTGGCGGGGGAGAGTTCCACGGCGTACTCCACAGCGCCGTCCGGCTCGATCCGCGCGGTGAGCGTCGTCAATCCGCGCGCCGTTCCGCGAGTTCATCACCTACGCGGCTTAAAACGGGGTTTTAGCCCGCGTAGGTGATGGACTCGCGCGAAATTGGGGAGAGGCGAGTCCGCCGTTAGCCCAACAGCGGCTTGAGCGCCTCAGCCAAGCGAGTGGCTAACGCCGTCGCATAGGTCGCCGTCAAGTGACTGTCATCGCGGTACACGAGGTACTTGCCGATCACTGCCGGACACGTCTTGCCGCTACACAGCGCGTCGGTCAGATCAATCGCCGTGACCCCGGCGAATCCCTTCACTAAGTCAATGTCGAAACTCGTCGGCGACAACGTACTCGTTGAGAGATCGCACGCACTCGGATCGTCGAGATGCTGCGACACACACTTGGCCATGTCGGTTCCGGGCCAAGGCGTATCGCGCAGCACTACGACTGGAACTCCCGCTTTCGAGAACGTCGCGAGCGTGCGCTTCCAACCGTCCTTCCACTCCTGCTGCGCGGGCGCACCTGACAATCGCTCACCGCTCGCGCGATCAACCAATGACTCAGTCTGGGTACTCGTTGCCAACACAAGATCGGGCTTGTTGGGTCCGGTCAGGTCGGCGTGCATCGCCGCGCGGAATTCATCGCACTCGGTGTACGGCCGTTCCTGTGAACGCAGGTAGAACGTGACGTCAGGCGCCGCACATCCACTCTTGGTGCGCGCCACAATCTTCCAGTGATTGCGCTTACCTGCAGCATCGAGCGCCGGGAACCATTGCGCGGCATGCGAATCGCCGATGAGGGCGATCGTCGTTTTCGACGTCGTATCGCCAAAGACGCACGCGCCACCAGCAGTGGCGGTAATCGGAAGGTGACAGTCATCGCCGTAGATACTCGGAAGGTCGGCGCGCGCCTTCGACGGAGCAGGCGTAATCGCGCTGCCTGTCTTGGGTGGCGCTAATGCCACCGCCTTTGACGGCTGAGGCACCGGCGACGCCGACGCCGACGCCGTCGACGTTGGTGTACGCACTGTGTCACTTTCGGAGGCTGTCGCCACGACTGCAGTTGATGCGAATGCACCACCACCTTGCAACGACCACAGCATGAGCCCGGCGACGACACCGAACAGCGACAACACACCACCGAGCACGAGCGACCTGCGCGGCGATGCCATCAGCGACGGCGCATGGTGAATCGGCTTCTCAATGAATCGGAATGCGAGTGCGGCTGGAATCAGCGCGAGGATGACGAGAGCCGTTCGCGCGAGCACACTCTGCGGACCCAACCACGCCGCAACCAGCACCAGTACCGGCCAGTGCCAGAGGTACCACGAATACGACAACCGACCGATCGACCGCATTGGCCAGGCACCCAACATCCTGTCGGTCGCGACCGGCGCATCGTCGGGACGCCGGGTTCCCGCTACTAGCAGCAAACCGGTTCCGAGTACCGGCCAGATCGCAGCGGTTCCGGGGTACGGCATGTCGGCGTTGATGCGCACAGCCGCGGCCAACAGCACGACGACCCCGACGATTCCAACAACAGCACGCACCTGACGCCCCAGCGCAAAACCGCTCGCCGCACCAATGGCGATCAGACCACCGACGGCGAATTCCCATGCGCGCGTTGGTGTTCCGAAGAAAGCCCACGGTTCGGCCGTCGCGGTCAAACGCAGCGAGCCAATGAACGACAGCACGCCGATGACCGCCAGCACGATCGCCAACGTTCGGAATAGGCGCTCACCGCGAGCCGCGCGTTTCACAAGGTACGCGGCAACGGCAAGCACCAACAGCGGCCACACGAGATAGAACTGCTCCTCGACACCGAGCGACCAGAAATGCAGAACAGGACTCTCGGCGCGACCAGCTCCGAGGTAGTCAGTAGCTTGCGCGGCAAATCGAATGTTCGACACGTACAAACTCGCCGCGACGATGTCGCCACCCACAAGCTCGTGGTCGATCGCCGGAATGACGAACCACGACACCAATGCGACGACGACCAGCACCAACACGGCCGCCGGAAGTAGCCGCCGTGCGCGGCGTGCCCAAAACGAAGCAAGCGCCACGTGTCCGGATCGACGCGCCTCGGCTACCAAGAGCCCGGTGATGAGGAATCCGGAGATCACAAAGAAGACATCAACGCCGATGAATCCGCCTGGGATGAACGGCAAACCCGCGTGGTAGCCGACGACCAAGAGAATCGCGATCGCGCGCAAACCCTCGACATCGGGACGGAATACCAGGTGCGGCGTACCGGTCGCGCCAGCACTCACTCCAACGCCGGAGACGGCACTCATGCGGTGAGAGACGTAGGCGCGCGATACAGATACGGGTCAGGGGTGAGCGGCAATTCCGCGCGCTTCAACACCTCAACCCACATCGGCCACAGTGTGCGTGAGAACGTGGCCGTGAGGTGACCTGCATTGCGGTAGCGCAGGATTCCCTTGCTCGCCGGAATACACCGAGTCGTCGGACACACGGTGTGGAACGAATCGACCACGCGCGCGTTCGGATTCGCCGCAATCGCCGCGACCTCTGCCGCGCGAATAGTCCGGCGCACAGCACTGCCCACCGGATACGAACAGGTGTCGCCTGCCGTCGCGTACACCGCGCGGGCGACACACGGAACGACGTTCTGTCGCGCGATGGGAGTGTCGTGCAGCACCAGCACAACCGCCTTCGGGACATCCTTCTTCAACCGACTGAGTAACTGCGCGGTCGCTTTCTTCCATGCGGCATCACGCTGTAGACGTGCTGACGGTGTAGTTCGGAAAACAACACCGTCGAGTCCGATGATGCGAGTGGTGTGCGAGCCCCCGACAAGTACCACGTTGGGTTTCCACGATGCGACCTTCGCCAACACATTGGCGCGCCACCGGCGGCAGTCGTAGTAGGGCGTGGCTTTGGCAACGAGACTGACAGTCAGCGTGACGTTCACCGGCATCGCAGGGCACGTCGTCTTCGTATAGAGCACCAGTCGCCAATGCGCCTTGGTGGCCGCCAGAATTAATCCCGGAATCCAGTTCGCTGCGTGCGAGTCGCCGATGAGAACAACCGTCTTCGTCGACGCAGTATCGCCCACAACACATGCCACAGGATCGGTGTCTGGCACGCGCGCATGGCATTGGTTGTACGTACTCGGAAGATCGTAGAGCGCGTCTGCGGGCAGTGGCTTCCACGTTGTTGCCGTGGGCACAAACGCCTGCGCCGCCGGAGGCGTCACCGACACGAGGGCCGCTACCGCGAGGGCCGCCGCGAGAACCAAACGGGTTCGCGCAATTTGTGGCATGACAATCAGTCGATCTCCGAGCGGTGGAAGTTGAGGTAGGACTTACTCGGCGTGGGTCCGCGCTGTCCTTGGTAACGCGAGCCGTACACCGATGATCCGTACGGGTGCTCAGCTGGCGATGACAATTGGAACAGACACAACTGGCCGATCTTCATTCCGGGCCACAGCATGATCGGCAGAGTCGCCACGTTGGAAAGCTCAAGTGTGACGTGACCGGAGAAACCGGGATCGATAAACCCCGCTGTTGAGTGCGTGAGAAGACCAAGGCGGCCAAGTGATGACTTTCCCTCAAGTCGCCCGGCGATGTCGTCGGGAAGGGTGATGACTTCGTACGTCGACGCCAACACGAACTCACCGGGGTGCAACACGAACGGTTCTCCCGGCTCGGTCTCGACCAAGCGCGTGAGGTCGGCCTGCTCAACCGACGGATCGATGTGCGGATATCGGTGGTTCTCAAAGGTGCGGAAGAGGCGGTCGAGCCGCACATCAATACTCGACGGCTGAATCATCGAGTCGTCGTACGGCTCAAGTTGCACACGCGAAGCAGCGATCTCAGCACGCAGGTCGCGGTCACTCAACAGCACGGGAATACCTCCGACGTCGCGGGCTGCCCACCGCGGGGCCCGCCTGTATGTCGAGGGTACCTGCTGGGACCCATCGCCACGTCACCCGCCGCATAGGATGACTGAGTGTTAACGGGGCGAAGTTCGCGCATAGCGATCGCCTCCCTGATCGTCGCCGCGGTTGCGCTCTGGCTGCTTCCTCCCCTTGGCATGGTGTTGGCCACCGGGCTCGGGGTCGTCCTCGCTCCCTGGGGCCGTCGCCTCGGCGAACGTGTGATCCTCTCGGTGCTGGCCGCAAGCGCCCTCGTCGCCGCACTCTTCGTCACCATGACCGCCACCGGATGGACACTCCCTCCCCTTGGCTGGCGCGCACTCATCACCGTTCTCCTGCTCGCAGAGATCGCCGCGCTGTTTACCCGCCGCGGCGCCCCTGTGTGGCCCGTCGTGCGCAGCGACGATGCCGTCGGACTCGTCGCGGGAACGGCCTTCCTACTCATCTACTACGGCGTGTACGCGTTCGCAGACACCGAGCACACGCTGAATGGACTACTGGCGTGGTGGGCACACGGCGAAGTTCCCCACGACCACAGCAGCCATCTGCCGATGTTTCACCAAGTGATGGCCGCCCAGAGTTGGGACTTCAGCGCACTCTCCCCCGACCTGCTGTTCACGGTGTATCCGATGCTGCACGTCAGTCTGTGGTCAGTGGGTGAATGGGCTGCCGGAGTCGACCCGCTCACTCCCGGACTCGACCTCGTGCGCCCGTACGTGGCGTGGACCGCACTTACGGCCGCCCTCGCCGCAGCGATTCTCACCTGGAGCGCCGGACTCGCAGCGCGTGCCTTCGCTGGAAAGCGCGATGACCGATCGGTGGTCGCACTGGCCGCAGTGCTCGGCGCCTCTGCGACCGGACTGTGGTGCTTGCTGGGGTCGATGGGTTCCATGGTCGACTTTGCCGCGGGCGGCTACCTCGCAGCTGCCGCACTCGCGATCGGTGCCGTCACCGTCAGCGTGCGATCGCGCGCTGCGCTGCGGCGTATCGGCTGGTTCACTCTTCCACTCGCGGGACTATCGGTGGCGTACATCTATCCGACGCTGGCCGCCGGCCTCGTACTTCCGGGTGTTGTCGTCGTGCTCGCGCTCGCGCGCTGGCGTCGCCGCATGGTAATTGCCTTCATTGCACTCACCGTGGTGTGCGGTGCGTTGGCATGGCCGGCGTTGCGTGCCGTCACCGATTCCACCACGCCAGGACCCTGGGGAACTCTCACCGGTGGGTTGCCCGCATTTGAATATTGGCCGGCAGTCGTGATGACCGCAATCGTGTTGATCACCATGACGTTGCGCTGGCGCGTTCCGGGTCGCTTGGTGTCAATCGGAATGGTCGGACCACTACTCGCCGCCGCAGGGATGGCGCTCATGTTTGGCGTCGAGTCGGTGCGCAGCGGATTGGAGTTCGGTAACTCCTACTACACCAACAAGATGGTGTACTCACTGCTTCTGGCGGTCGTGCCACTTGCATCAGCGCTCGCTGCCGGATGGGCGGCGCAACGCATGCCCGCCGCTGACTCGCAGCGCCGCACGCTCGCCATCGTGATGGCAGGGGTAGTGGCGCTCATCGCCGTGGCCGAGGTATCAACACTCACCATACGGCCGGGTGTGGGTGGTGGAAAGCTCTCTCTGCCGTCTGGAATCGTTGCCCTGCAAGCACGCAGCGATGCCATCACGCGTGACCCCGTCGGGGGCGACGTCGTGGTGGCGACGGTCAACGCTCCGACCGTCGACGGGTTCACCACCGTCACCTGGATTCCGGTCGATCGATCTGTGACTGGAATTCGCGGTGAGTACGTCAACCTTTTCGCCGGACGCACCGCACATGGGCTGCGGAATTTCGCAACAATGGGCTTCGAGCGCTACAACATGACCGTCGACACCATCTTGCGCACGAAGGACCCCGTCGCCAGCCTGCAGTTTGTGATGCGCTCGGCGCCTGAGTTGAAGCTGACCCTCGTCGTTCCCGACCAAGCAACGGCTGACACACTCGCACCGGCAGTGAACGAATTCGGAGCCGACCGGCTTCGTGTCATCGTGGCAAGTGGAGGCTGAGCCGTGAGACTTGAACACGTTGAACTGCGTATGGTGAACGTCCCGCTGGTGTCGCCGTTCCGTACGTCATTCGGAACCGACACTCGCCACGAAGTCTTGCTCGTCCACGTCATCACTGACGTCGGCGAAGGCTGGTCCGAATGTGTTGCAATGGACCGCCCTGCTTATTCCAGCGAGTACTTCAACGGTGCGATCGACGTTATTCGCTCGTTCTTCCTTCCCGATCTCTTTGCGCTCGGCGACGATCTCACCGCCGAAGTCGTTGCGCCCACGCTCAAGTGGGCCAAGGGACACCGCATGGCAAAGGCTTCCCTTGAAACGGCCGTGCTCGATGCGCAGTTGCGAGGTGCCGGTGTATCGCTCGCGTCGTACCTCGGCGCGGTGAAAGACCGCGTGCCCGCAGGGGTTTCCGTGGGCATCATGGATTCACTCGCCGAACTTGAGGCGGCTGTTGGCGGCTACCTCGACGAGGGCTACCTGCGCATCAAGCTCAAGATCGAGCCGGGATGGGACACCGAGCCCGTGCGCATGGTGCGCGAGACGTTCGGTCCGGACATGTTGCTGCAGGTCGATGCCAACACCGCGTACACGCGCACCGATGGCGCGCATCTGGCGCAGCTCGACGAGTTTGATCTGTTGCTGATTGAGCAGCCACTTGATGAAGAAGACATCCTCGGTCACGCGATTCTTGCCACGCAGGTGCAAACACCGATCTGCCTCGACGAGTCGATCGTGTCGTCGTCGATTGCAGTGGATGCGATTGAGCTGGGCGCGACCACCATCATCAACATCAAGCCAGGTCGCGTCGGCGGATACCTCGAAGGCGTGCGCATTCACGACGTGTGCGCCGAGCGCGCAATTCCGGTGTGGTGTGGCGGCATGCTTGAGACCGGAATCGGACGGGCAGCGAACGTTGCCCTTGCAGCGCTTCCGAATTTCTTGCTGCCCGGTGATACGTCCGCGTCGAGTCGTTACTTTGCCGAGGACCTCACAACGCCGTTCGTGCTTGAGGACGGCTACGTGCGGGTTCCGACCGGACCGGGTATCGGCGTCGACCCCATTCCTGAAGTGCTCGAGAAGTTCACGCTTTCGACCGAAATGATCTCCCGCTAACCCTCACCCGGTCCCCCCGTCCCCCCGTCGCCTCCTCTCATTTTGCATGGGGGGACATTAAGCACGCATAGGCGCAGTTTTTCTACCCCAGCGTTTCCG
>Ga0194055_10000924_pt1 | contig 23830 bp, 17 predicted proteins | sample SepL449m_MetaG_FD_155482 | JGI IMG/M metagenome (GOLD analysis project Ga0194055, IMG submission 155482) | Anoxic zone freshwater microbial communities from boreal shield lake in IISD Experimental Lakes Area, Ontario, Canada - Sep2016-L442-9m | ecosystem: Environmental > Aquatic > Freshwater >... | reverse complement strand
GGTTGAAGGTCCTGGCCGACAAGGTCGCAGCCTGCGTTCGTTGCCAGGAACTCGCCTCAACTCGGACGCAAACGGTCTTCGGAGTCGGTGATCCGAATGCAAAGATCGTGTTTGTGGGTGAGGCCCCTGGAGCCGACGAGGATCAACAGGGGGAACCCTTCGTCGGTCGTGCAGGTCAATTGCTGAACGACATCATCAAGGCCTGTCGGTTGAAGCGGGAAGAAATCTATATCTGCAATGTGCTCCGTTGCCGTCCCCCCGGAAATCGACTTCCATCGATCGAAGAAGCGGGCAACTGCCGCGAGTACCTGGACGGCCAGCTCGCGATTGTGAATCCCGAATACATCGTCTGCTGGGGCTCAACCGCGGCAAAGAATCTGCTGGCCTCCGAACTGCCCATCGGTAAGATGCGAGGCAAGTTTTATGAATATGGTCGCTCCAAAGTGATCTGCACCTACCACCCGTCATACCTGCTACGCAACCCTGCCGCGAAGAAGGATGTCTGGGAGGATATGAAATTCCTCTTCAAAGACATGGGGATCGATCTGTCCGCGAAGTAGATATGCGAACGTGCGGTGACTACTGCATTGTCATGCTATAACTCGGGGAATGGATGGTTGGGACGGACTGATGCGGGATCCAGACATCGCCTGGTGCGCAGTCGATACCACGGGGCGAGCTTTTGGGGGTGTCACGGTCATGGAGCCCGCGACCAGGCCGTGTCTTTTGGAATAAATGATTTCGACTTTGACGCTCGGGATTCTATGCGATCCATCGACGAGGCAAACGCAATAATAACATTAGTGCAATCACATGGATTCTACGCCTGGTTGCGTATAACTGACCCCCTTGGCACACAGATCTTGTGTTGCTCCAAATTAACTGATGGTACTTATCACGGGACGTCGTTTTGGATTGCTCTTATCCACGACATCTGTATTCTCGGCAGCTTCGGTTATCGTCAATGGCGAGCGCCGTCGCAACAGGATATTCTCGACTCCGCAATCGAATGGCTTAGAGCGGAATCTGGGCCGGGAGCGCCACCGTCGAGCGTGATCCATCTCTACAAACTGGAAGAATTTGAAGACGACGAGTTTGATGAGTTTTTGAAGACGGGAGTAGTGCCAGAGAAGATGTGATGTCAAAGGCGGATATGGAGACGGGCCTTTCGCGAAGACTCTTCAACCCCGGCGGGGTGCCAAACATCGCTTTGGATGTCTGCGTTGTAAAGCAACACGAGGGATTGACTGGCGGTGTTCAACCCAGCGACGAAGAAACCCACCGCTGGGTGGCCGCGATTGCCCGTATTCGGGCTACCGGGGTCGCAACGCGACAAGAAGCTTTGCACAGATCCCCATCGTTTTGAAAGCTTCTTGTGGCTTCGTCTCCCCAGTGCTGAGTGCCAACCAGACGTTGATTTCGATGCACAAATCAGCCGGAACGCGCTAGCGTCCGGTTCCGACAGTCGACGCGTTATATGCATATCAGCCGGAACCGGACGCTAGCGCGTTCCGGCTGATGGTCGTACATTCATCCTTCGGTTCATCCCGCCGGGGGCGCGGTCCAAAAATCGGACGAATTTCGGGTTCCACGGTCTTGGAGTCCCCGACGAGGCCGTGTCTTTTGATAGACGCAATTTCACAATCGATTCCACTTCAACTCTGGAATCCTTGGCAGTTACTCCCTAATTCTAGATCGTCGGGTCGATCCTCCGATCGATGACCTCTCGCGACCTTTCAGGTCGCACATTTAACTTTGTTTCCCGTTTCACAGGGCTGAAGCCCTGTGCTTTGTTCTTTTGGGCCTTCAGCCCACAAGGATTGCCGGGTCTCGACAGGTTGAAGTGCCAATGACGTCGGAAGTCGGATGAACCGGAAGACGTTGGTAAACTTCATTCTTCCTGGGCCTACCGGGGCCGCGGAACGACACCAATCCACTTTATTTGATGCATCAGATTTGTGGGGTATGTGCAAGCGCTCCAGCCGAAGTTTGAAAAAGACGATTGTCCTGCGTCCCCAAACGCGTGTTGTTGTGATGCAGGATGGCATTCACTACTATCGTAGGATGCACCCGAAACGTCCCAATTCGCCTTCGCCACAACGGCATGACAATCGTCGTCCGCCGGCCAGTCCTGCATTTGATCGGCTGATTCAGAGACCGGTTTGTCCTGAAGACGATCGGCCTCTTCCGAAAATCGTCGCCAAAGGAGCGGTCTGGCATCCGTTTCTGTTTCGTCGACAGTTGGGTGACTTCGATCCCAAAGCTCAACCCGGCGATCTGGTCGAAGTCGTCAACACTTCCGGAATCACCCAGGGATTTGGACTCTTCAATCCCAAGGCGGAAATCGCAGTACGGTTGCTACGGACAGGGGTCAATCAGCCGGACGATGTCTGGTGGTCGGAACGGATGGAATCGGCAGTCGCTCTGCGGCGGGAAGTTCTGAAGCTGGATTCCGTCACCGATGCCTATCGCGTCATCCATGCCGAAGCGGATGGACTGCCGGGCCTGGTCGTCGACAAGTTCGGCGATGTTCTGGTCGCCGAATGCTTTTCGCTCGGGATGTACCAGCGGGCCGAAGCGATTCTGTCGATGCTGGAACCGATCTGCGGCACCCGGCATGGTGTCATGCGACCCGGCCCGAATTCGATTGATCACGAAGGTTTCATGGCGGTTCCCACCGGTTCCGAAGGCCTTCCCGCCAAATCCACGATCCAGGAATTCGGCACGCAGTTTCGAGTCGACTTTGCCGGTGGGCACAAGACAGGCTTCTATTGCGACCAGCGGGATAACCGCAAGAAATTGGCAGAATTCTGTGCTGGCAAATCGGTCCTCGATCTGTGCTGCTACACCGGTGGGTTTGCCGTCCAGGCGAAAAAACTGGGGCAGGCGGAAGATGTCACCGGCGTGGAGCTCGATGAATCCGCCGCGGCACTCGCACGTGACAACGCGAAGCTCAACAAGATTAAGCTGAACATCGTCCAGGCAGATGCCTTTTCCTACATGCGTGACATGCTGCGCAACGGCAAAAAGTACGATGTCGTGGTTCTGGACCCTCCCAAGCTGATCCGGTCTCGTGATGAGATCGAAGACGGACGGCGGAAGTATTACGACTTCAATCGACTGGCAATGCAGCTTGTTGCCCCCGATGGCATCCTGCTGACGTGCAGTTGTTCGGGACTGCTGGATCTGGCCGAGTTCTCAAAAATCGTCTGTGCCGCGCCCGAATTCGGGCGACGCGTTCAAGTGTTGATAAAAGGTGGTGCCGCCGCCGATCATCCGATCGCGACAATTTGCCCCGAAAGTGAATACCTGAAAACGATGTGGTTGCGACTGGAGTAACCTGCGATGAACAAGGCCTTCATGCGTGAACCGGATCAGGTTGACGCTCGTTGCCCACGCTGCCACTCTGTCGGACATGCCGTCGGTCCCCAGACGCTGAACGCCCGTCTGCCAGAGGAAGCCCGTAAACGACTGGCCGAATCGGCGTACTTCTGTCCCGATGAACGCTGCGACGTTGTCTATTACGATGATTTCGAAAGCGTTGTCCTGCGGTCTGTGATCGCAGGGCCAATTCCGATCAAGGATCCTTCTGCTCCACTGTGTGCCTGCTTCGGATTAACGAGAGAAGAGATCGAAGACGACGTCGCAGAAGGGGGAGTCACACGAACTCGAGCTGCGGTTCAGCGGGCTCAGTCGAACGAGGCCCGCTGTTCGACGATGGCCCCGAACGGTCGATCCTGTGTGCCGGAAGTACAGGGCTATTATTTTAAGTGCAAACAACGCGGCTAAACCGGAGCTGATGGATATCAGCCGGAAATCCTGCGTTCCATGAATGGCTTCCGCCAGCGTGACTCATTCGATGGCCTTCCCCATGACCTCGATCTATCTCGATCACAATGCCACCACACCTCCTTCTTCCGAAGTGTTAACGGAAGTGTCGCGCGTCATGCGGGACTGTTTTGGCAATCCTGGCAGCCGGCATCACATTGGCCGCAAGGCTCGACAGATTCTGGAGCAGAGTCGTGAATCCATCACCCAGATTCTGGGAGCTCAGCCGTCTGAACTGGTTTTTACCAGTGGCGGAACAGAAACCAATAATCTAGCGATACAAGGTCTGACGCAGGGGCCGCCGGGAACAATCGTGCTGTCACCAGGAGAGCATCCGTCGAGTCTTGAGGTCTGTCGCATGCGGCAGCGGCAAGGATGGCGGCTTCATGAATTGCCTGTCGATTCTGCTGGACGCTTGATCATCAACGATCTTCCCGCTGACACGCGGCTGGTAACAGTGATCCTGGCTCACAACGAAACCGGCGTGATTCAAGAGACGCACGGGTTGGCTGAAATCTGCCAAGAACGGGGGATCGCACTGCACCTCGATGCTGTCCAGGCCATCGGCAAAATTCCTGTGAATTTTCGTGCCCTGGGTGCGACGACGTTGAGCTTTGGGGCTCACAAGTTTCAAGGGCCACGTGGAATTGGTGGGTTGCTGATTCGCGACGGTGTCAAGTTCGCGTCGCTGATGCAGGGAGGGCACCAGGAAACAGAGCGTCGACCGGGCACGGAACCCGTCGCACTTGTTGCCGGGATGGCATTGGCACTGAAAACCTGGTCGGCAAATGTTGACGACTGGACAAATCGAGTTCGCCGGATGCGTGACGATTTTCAGCGGAAGCTGTGCGAAGCCTGTTCTCCTGCGGTGGTAAACGGTGCCGACGCTCTGCGACTTCCCAATACCTTGAACATCTCGTTTCCTGGGGTGGATGGCGAAGCTTTGCTGGTTGCGCTGGATTTGGCAGGGATTGCATGTTCGCTCGGAACCACTTGCGCCAGTGGATCTTCCGAACCGGCCCCGATTCTGGTGGCGATGGGTTTGAGTTCCGATTTGTATCGGTCGGCCGTGCGATTCTCGTTGAGTCCCCTCAATAGCCCTGAAGAACTTGAAATCGCGGCCCAGCGGATTGCCCGCGTTGTTGGATCGCTTCGCAAATCGGAATCCGCGTAGTATCATTTGACGTGTCTGGTCACTTTGCTTCAGACAATGGTTGATGATCGCGATTCTGGCCCACGGCTAAGAATTTGGGCTCGGTTAAAACCGGACGCTAGCGCGTTCCGGCTGATAGGTCAAACAACCACTGCCTGGCTGAGTACCGACAGCGCGAGAATGTCTGCTCTCGTGCTGCTTCTCAAGGAGGAACCTCCGCAAACGGACGCTTGCGAACTCGACTCATGAAGGTCGGTTCTCGATGTTCGATGCGCTGGTGGCTCGCAGCCAATCTGTGATCGCGATGGCGGAACTGTTTGTTCCACTGCCTGAGCAGGCGTTTGCGTACGCCGCATTGTCACGATTGAGCGGTCGTCATCACCAGTCAAATACCGTCGGCGGTCTGACGTACTTGTCTGGCCCAGAAGGGAGCGGCAAGTCATTCCTTGCTCGTAACGCCATCCGCGAAACACGACGACAACAACCCAGACTGGTATTTGCATTAGCAGGCGCGAATGACCTTGCCGAGGCATTGGTCACTGCCGACCAGTCTCAAAGTCTGGCTGATTTGCTGGAACAATTCACCCGGCTGAATCTTCTCATTTGCGATGATCTGCAGCAGTTAGAAGGAAAGAGCGAACACCAGCGCCTGCTGCTGGAACTGATCGATCAACTGAGTCAGCAGGGGACTCACGTCTTGATCACCAGCCGCAAACTTCCCGGTGAACTTCGCGATTTTTCGCCACGCTGGGTCAGTCGCTGCCATGGTGGACTGTGTACTTCGCTTCCGATCCTGAGTCGTGACAGTCGGATTTTTTTCCTTGCTCGACTCATTGAAACAGGGAGATCAGGCAATCCTCGCAAATCATCGGCAGCAGAACAGCGTCGAACGGGATCTGGTGATCAACGACGAACTGAACATTGCCCATTAACGTTTGCCGAACCGGTGCAACCAACGATTGAATGGTTAGCCGATCACGGTCCCGCGTCGCCACGCGATATCGTGACCATGTTGAATCGACTTGCCGAGCATTCGATGAAGCGGCCGTCGCTGATTGATATTCCACTGCTGCAGCAATGGATGTCTGAAGAACTTCCAGCAGAGATTATTTCGCTTGATTCCATTGTTGCGGTCGTGGCGAGTGAATTTGGAATCGAACCTGCGGAACTACGATCTCGGTCACGTCATCAAAGCCTGATTGTTCCCCGGCAATGTGCGATGTTTCTGGCTCGTGAACTGACTCAGCGGCCCCTGGAATTCATCGGCCAGTACTTTGGCGAGCGGACTCACACGACAGTTTCTCACTGCCTCAGCCGCTTGAAGGAACTGCTGCCACATGCCCCGACACTGCGACAGCAGGTTCAGCGTTTGCAGAAACGTATCGCCGAATTACGCCGCGAAGACTGCGCGTAACGATGTTGGCAGGACTGTTGATAACTCGTTCGCGATTTCCGACGTTTCCCACAGTTTTGAACATCGTCACCAGGGTGATTCTGTCGACTGTCAACAACCCGCCAGATCACCGTCAGACTGCACACACGTTCTCACAGCACAGTCATCATTTCGTCAACAGCGATGTCATGTGGAGTCTGTTTTCTAACCCTTGACCTGTATTGCGATTACGAATTCTCCACAATCGACAATCCACAGTTTTCAGGCCCCTCTAATACCACTGCTGCTGGAATATTCCATTGAAGAGAACGAAGGCCAGAAAGGGAAACTCACGTTCATTCCTCTGTCGTTGGCTCGATCAACTGACGAATTTCCGGAACCGTTGAATTGATTGACGGGGATTCGTTCATCCAGAAATGTCGTCGACCCGCAGCCTTTGGATCCACAATTGTCAGCGAACGGTTTGCCAGCACCTGGATGATAGCATCCCAGTAAAGTCGCTGAACTGTTCCCCGTGGAGATTTGACATACTCGGCACGCAGGCGTTCCAGCCGACCAGCAGACGACAATGCCGACGTTCGGCGTTCCGAGGCTTTGACACGAGCCTCGTCCAGAACTGCTGACGCATTTCCTGACAGGATTGGTGATCCATCCGTCCGTTTCCCCATCAGCTTTTGCCACAGGGCATCATCCAGCGTCCAATCGGATTCTTGAGTGCCATCGCCCGCCGGACGATCTTCCAGGGGATTCCTGGCGTGATTCAACAACCGAACTGCTTCTTCACCAACCGCCCCCAAGAGAATTCGATCGGAATAGGCCTGAGCCTCATTGATCAGCAATTCGCGGTCTTCCAGAGCATCAGCCACCTGACGGTATGCGGGGACAACAGGTTTTGGGGGATGGACATCCAGCCATTGCAGATCGATGATCGTGATTCCAAGATCGTACTCGTCAATACGTCTCTGCAATCGCACCAGTGATTGACGTTCGAGTTCTCGTCTGCGGTCGGTCAGAAGTTCATCCAGCGACGCCTGAGCTGCCAGATCACGCAGGACCCCTTCTGCAGTGGCTCGCAGGACATCGTCAGGTCGTCGAGTTCCGCCGAACACGAATTGTCGCAAGCTGCTGACTCGATAGGTCACCTCCGCCGTCATCTCGACAGGTACCTCATCGGCTGTCAGTAACAGTGATTCTTCTGCAGTTTCACGATCGTCGTGAGCACTTGTCCATTCGATGATCCCGGGGCCGATTTCGTTCGGCACAGAACCGATCGGCTTCTTTCCACGTTGAATTTCTGGTGTTCGGAACCCGATCCCGACATTGCGGACTCGATCCACCGGTTCGCGAACCAGGCGTTCCAGTGGCCAGGGCCAGCGCCAATGTAACCCTGCGGTCAGAGATGTTTCATATCTGCCGAATCGAATGACCATTGCTTGTTGATCCTCTTCAATCAGAGTGACCCCTGACAGCATCCAAATGAGAAACACCGCGGCACCCGCAAGTTTGCACGTCAGTTGCCAGCGTTCCAGGATCCAGAAAATCCATCGGGATGGAGAGGCCGATGTTGTCAGCCAGTCGACCAGTTCCAGCAGGCGTGATTGCCAGCGACTGGCCGCTGTACCTGTCCAGCCGTCAAACCAGAGCAATCGCATCGCATTGATCATCACCGCAAGCGATGCGAGTTCGTGGAAGAGTGCTCCCCCCACGGGACTCAGCCAGCCCACCGAACAGGCCAGCACACCAAACGCATTCATCCCAAACGCGAACAGCAGAATACTTTGCCAGATATTGCGAACGAGAGCTCGCGAGAGTCGCAGCAGACCGGGCAAGGGCCGTAACGGGTCACCCAGCAGCAGAATATCGCCCGCTTCCGCTGTCAGATCCGCTCCCGCCCGACCAATCGCCAATCCGACGTCAGCGGTGGCGAGAGCGGGAGCGTCGTTGACGCCATCTCCGACCATGGCGACGCAGCGACCTGATTGGCGACTTTGTTCAATCCAGTTTGCCTTGTCGACCGGAAGTTGTTCCGTTGCGACGTGGTCGAACAGTCCAAGAGCTTGAACCACGGCATCGGCCGGTTGCGGTCGATCACCTGTCAGTAGCGCAAATTGTGAGATTCCGGCATCATGCAGTTCGTGCAGAACCTGCAAAGATTCGGGACGGATTGTTTCGCGAACTCCAATGATGCCGACAACCTGGCCATCAATGGCGACGACGAGTGGCGATTCCCCCGCCGTTTCGCGTTGTTTGAGAAGCGAGGCAATCTCGGCCGAGAATTCGATTTCTCCCCGATCAAGCATGCGGCGGTTTCCCACCACAACGAGCCGCATTGCTTCTGCATCAGTCTCTGATGATTCCAGAGTTCCTGCGAGATCCTTCTGCATAACTGTGGCAAGAACCCCTGCCCCAGCAAATGATTCAAACTCGGTTGGCGTTGCGACTCGCAGTCCGCGGGCCTCAGCCGTCGTGACCAACAGTCTCGCCAGCAGATGTTCGCTTAATCGTTCAGCCGTTGCTGCGGCTCCCAGCACTTCCTCCGCAGTCAAACTGCCTGTCACAACGATTTCACCGAGGGCTAATGCCCCCTGAGTCAACGTGCCGGTCTTGTCGAATGCGAATGTGTCGACACGAGCGAGTCGTTCGAGCGATTGCGAGCCACGAACTACGACCCCACGTCGAGCCAGCCAGGCCAGCGCTGCCATCACGGCTGCAGGGGTTGCCAGAACCAGAGGACAGGGACATGCCACCACAAGCACGCCGAGGGCGGGTAGAACTCCTCGCTGCCACGTTCCTCCGGCAATCCGCCAGCCGATCAGTGTCAGCAATGCGGCGCCCAGCACAGCAGGAAGAAACCAGCGAGCCAGTCGATCGACCGTTCGTTCCAGGTCGGCTTTCTTGCTTGCGGCGGATCCAACCAGATCTGCTACTTTCGCTAGAGCGGTATTGCTACCGATTTGTTCGGCAACGATCGTCAGCGGACCAAACTGGTTCAACGTACCGGCAAAGACTTTATCTCCTGCCGACTTATCAACGGGAAGACTTTCACCGGTGAATGCACTCTGATCGACAGCCGAACGTCCCGATACGACCTTGCCATCAGCCGGAATTCGTTCACCAGATCGAACGATCAGAAAATCACCGACGCGGACTTCGCCAATGGGAACATCGCGTTCACGTCCCTCTTGTGTCAGATGTGCCATAGCTGGCTGCAGGGCAAACGTCTGACGAACGGCCCAGCGAGCCCGATCAATCGTGTACCCTTCCAGGCTTTCACCGACAAGAGAGATGAATACGACGAGTCCGGCTGTCTGATGTTCTCCAAGAACGATTGCTGCCAGACAGGCAATTGTCAGGGCCAGATCTGCCCCGATTCGACCGGAAAGCAGACCATCCAGAGCGTGATACAGAATTCTCGATCCCCCGATGACAGCAGCGATCAGGGCGAATCGATATCCGAACAGGGTATTACGCCACCCGGGAATTCCAAAGATTGTCGCACTGGTACCGGTACCAGTGCTGGACGTCAAGAACCAGTCAGCAGCCAGCAATCCAGCGACTGCTGCTGTCAGAACGTACAGGGGTGCGGAAAGGTAATGAAAGCTGCTGCGCGTCTGGCTGCCAACCGCCAGCGGATCGCCGCGTAACATTTCGCACGTTGATTCAGGGATGTAATGCATAGGCCCCTCAGTCTACGGAGTGTCCGGGGGCGCGTGCCAGACGTAATAACTGCCGAAGGACAGATGAGGAACACTCATCTCCACTGATCAGACAGAGCGTAAATCAGCGGCGATCAGTGTTCCAAATCTCTTCCTTCACCAGAAGGTCAAAGCGTAGCGTCGACCTCAGGTTACAAAGCGAAACCAGAAAAAGGTTTGTGATCTGTTTCGTCAGTTACTTTACCGCTGAGGTCAGGTCAATTCTGACAACTGGTCGAGTGCTTCCTGCATCTCGCGGTGATGACGCTGAGCCTGCAGTACGTAGCGTTGCAGCGAAGTTTTTAACTCAGGAACCGAGTCCAGGTGTTCTGCGTCGAGATAAAGCTGGACCGCCGCCAGTGATTTGGTGAGCGTTCGTAACCGTTCGCGATGACGATTCGTCAATTCTTTGACAGATGAACGTGCAGGCTTCGGAGAATCTTCGATTGCCCCAGTACGCAGAGTCTTCAGACTGAGTGACGCGGCAGAGACTTCTGCCTGGAATGGGCCCAACTGAACGAGATCTCCGAAGTCGAGCGACTGAAGCAAAGTCGACTGTTCGTTCACCCGCAACGATTCCTCATCCGCCAGGTTGATCAGCCACAAGCTCGTCGGGGTGCGGTACAAAGCGGCCAGCACTGCGGGGATGTCAGCATGATCGAGGCGTAATTTGCACTGCGATCCGCAACCAATCAGGGTCAATGGTCGGTCAACCGGCCAGAAATTGTCGGATTGTTCAACGCCCGCAAACGTCAACTGGACCTGAGGAACGTCACTGGCTAACTCCGCACTCTTTCCCAACGGATCGAAGTCAACCTGTGGATCGTCGCTGTTTTGCGACTGAATTGACTTGGGCGTAAGTGACGGAAGATTTTCTGAATCGATGACCGAGAGCTGGAAAGGACCGACCGCGACAGGTTCTTCACCGATCCAGATTCCCAAAGCAGGTGATTTTTGGCTGGGCATCCCGAGCGTGCAGCAGAACAATTGTCCGTCGATCCACTGCAGATACAGGTGCCGCGGCAGGACAGCCGGGTGATCAAACTGGACATCGCAGGATGGATTTCGACCGATCAGAACAGACGGTTGATTCAAAGGGACGATCTGTGCTTCGTGACCCGCAATTTCAACCCGCAATTCGGTCTCAGTTCGTCCGCCGGATTCCCGAAAGAGTTGCTGACGAATGGGTTGGAGATCGACATTTGGTACGGATGCAGACCTGACAGTTTTGACCTCAGCAACCGTTTCTGTGCGTGAGAAAGCCGCGACAGTGTCGGCGGGGTTTTGAGAGTTTTGCCGCAACATCATTCGGCGTCGGCGTTGCACAGCCATTGCGTCGCGCACGGGTGGGGTCTCACATCAGGCAAAAGACTTGGGTGGAGCAACACTCCATTCGGGCTCCATCACCAACGTAATCGTGCGCCATAGGGTGTGGTCTGTCAACATGTTCCGACGGCGGGGAAGGAACTTATTGATGCGTCTGTAGCGATTTGAGGGGTTGTCGGAGATAGGCAAGCTCGATGCAGGACCTTTGACCGTACCGAAGCGGTCGATTGACCGACTTCACCTCTTCCGTTCCGTTTGGGTCATCAACAGGTGACTTCTCCGCAAAGGTCGGTTGTGCGACCCCCTTTGCTGTGGGAATCGCTGCGTGGCACCGCCGCAACACTGTGACGTGGCAATTCGGCGAGATTCCGTGTTTAATCAGGAATTCACAACCTGATTTTCTCCCCGTCTGAACTGTGGGACTCGTTTTTAGTCACTCGGTTCAAACGGTTCCGCCCCCTGCCCTCCCACGCCTCAGGAGATCCTCCCGATGTCTGGTGACAACATTCAGAGTGTCCTCCAAGAAACCCGCAGTTTTCCACCCCCGGCGGAATTCACTCGCCAGGCGAATATCTCCAGCGAAGCTCAATACCAGGAGATGTGGCAGCGAGCCAAAGATGATCCTGCCGGATTCTGGGGCGATCTGGCTCAAAACCTCGACTGGTTCAAGAAGTGGGACCATGTCATTCAGGGAGATATGCCCGATACCAAGTGGTTTGTCGGCGGCAAACTCAATGCCAGTTACAACTGCCTGGATCGTCATCTGACTACCTGGCGTAAGAACAAAGCGGCGATCATCTGGGAAGGGGAGCCCGGCGATACTCGTGTTCTCACGTATCAGGACCTGCATCGCGAAGTCTGCAAGTTCGCCAACGTCCTGAAGAAACTGGGCGTGACGACTGGCGACCGAGTCACTCTGTACATGCCGATGATTCCCGAACTGGCGATCGCAATGCTCGCCTGCGCCCGGATCGGCGCGACTCATTCGATCATCTTCGGTGGATTCAGTGCCGAAGCGGTAGCCGATCGCAACAACGATGCCCAGGCCAAGCTGATTGTCACAGCCGATGGTGGCTGGCGACGTGGTAAGGAAGTCCTGCTCAAGCAAGCGGTCGACGAGAGCCTGGAGAAGTCTCCGACGGTCGAACGAGTCGTCGTTGTCCGACGGACCGGCATGCCGATCCACATGATTCCAGATCGCGACTACTGGTGGCACGACCTGATGTCCGATGTCGACGCGGATTGCGATGCCGTTGAACTCGACGCCGAACACCCGCTGTTCATCCTCTACACGTCAGGAAGTACCGGAAAGCCCAAGGGGGTCATGCACACTACCGGCGGATATACGCTCGGCACAATGATGACTTCGAAGTGGGTTTTCGATCTGAAGGAAGAAGACACCTACTGGTGTACCGCCGACATCGGCTGGATCACCGGACACAGCTACATCGTTTACGGTCCGCTGGCGAATGGCGCCACAACCGTGATGTACGAAGGGGCTCCCAACTGGCCGCACGACGGACGGTTCTGGGAGATCATCGAAAAATACGGCGTCAGTATTTTCTATACTGCACCGACGGCGATTCGAGCCTTTATCAAGTGGGGCGATCACTGGCCACAGAAGTATGATCTTTCCAGCCTGCGTCTGCTCGGTTCGGTCGGCGAACCGATCAATCCTGAAGCCTGGATGTGGTACCACCGTGTGATCGGTGGCGAGCGATGTCCGATCGTCGACACATGGTGGCAGACGGAGACCGGCTCGATCATGCTGTCGCCGCTACCGGGTATTACAGCGACGAAGCCAGGAAGTTGTACTCGACCACTTCCAGGTGTTGTTCCGGACATTGTTTCCAAGGATGGCGAGAGCCTGCCAGCCAACAGCGGTGGTCTGCTGGTGATGCGGCAGCCATGGCCATCCATGCTGCGAACATTGTACGGCGACCATCAACGATTCAAGGATACGTATTTCAGTTCAATTCCCGGCTGCTACTTCGCGGGCGACGGTGCTCGCAAGGACGAAGACGGGTATATCTGGGTGATGGGTCGAGTTGACGACGTGCTCAATGTTGCCGGGCATCGCCTGTCGACGATGGAAGTCGAATCGGCGCTGGTGGCTCATGAACGCGTGGCGGAAGCGGCTGTCGTCGGGTTCCCTCACGACATCAAGGGTGAAGGGATCTGCTGCTTCGTCAGCCTGAAGAGTGGCGAAGGAAACGATCAACTGGAACGCGAACTGATCGCACACGTCCGCAAGCACATTGGTGCACTGGCAACACCCGACAAGATCCGATTCAGCGCTGCGTTGCCGAAGACTCGCAGCGGAAAGATCATGCGACGTCTGCTGCGAGACATCGCGGCGGGTCGGGAATCGGCTGGTGATACGACGACTTTGGAAGATATCAGCGTTCTGGCGAAATTGCGTGAACAGGAGGAGTAATCCCCTATATGGCTTCGATCAACGAGCCGCGCGAGGAACCACCGACGAACGTACGCTGGCTGATGTTCAGCCTGGCGTGCGGGACGTCGTGGTTCCTGTATTTGCACCGTTACGCATGGAATATCGTCGGACCCAAAATCCAGGAAACCTATCAGTTCGATAACACTGAGTCGGGTTTTGTCTTCTCGTTGTTTTACTGGACATATGCGGCCGGACAGATCCCTAGTGGCATTGCCATCGATCTGTTCGGCCCTCATCTTTTCCTGGGGACCAGTATTATCCTCTGGTCCATCGCGCTGATCGGGTTCGGATTGACCGGTAGTCTGCCCGTGATCGGACTGTTGCGACTGCTTTTCGGCGCGGCTCAGGCAGGTTGCTACCCGGGACTCACCAAGGCGACTCGCGTCTGGTTTCCATTGAGGACGCGTACGACGATTCAGGGTTGGGTTGCGACCACGTTCGGTCGGTGCGGTGGTGCAATGTCGTCGATCATTCTTGGTACCGTTCTGATGGGATGGTGCGAGTTGTCATGGCAGTCGGCGCTATGGGTGATGGGATTGGCTGGCCTGGCGTTTGGAATCTCGTTCCTGATCTTGTTTCGCAATTCACCGTCGGACCACCCAGATGTTAATGACGCGGAACGCATATTGATCGCTGAAGGAGAAGCTTCTCAATCGCTGAAGGGTTCGCTTTCATGGGGACGCGCCCTACGCAGTCGCAGTCTGTTTTGTTTTACCATCCAGCAGTTCATGGATGCTGGTTCCGACGTCGCGTTTGTCTATTTGATTGGGAAGTATTTTCTCGATCGTCACGGACTGGATATGAAGAGCGTCGGCTGGCTGACGAGTCTGCCGCTGTGGGGTGGAGCACTCGGGGGAATTGCCGGAGGATGGCTCAACGATCGCATTATCCGATCGACGGGCAACCGTCGCTGGTCACGTAGCGGGATTGGTTTCGTCGGCAAAATCATTGGCTGCGGGATGCTGTTCATCGTCAGTGGCCAAAGTGGTGCAGTAGCAGCGGGAATCGCGCTGTTTCTGGCCAAGTTCTTCAGTGATTGGAGTCAGCCAACGGTTTGGGGAACCTGTACGGATCTCGGCGGAAAATGCTCGGCGACAGTATTCAGCATTATCAACACGTCGGGGACGATTGGTGGAATCGTAATGCCGATCATCTTCGGCTCGCTCCTGGACTGGAACACGACAAAGCACGAGGTTGCGGAGAAGATTGTCACGAAGACCGAATGGGCACCGCTGTTTCTTTTACTCGCAGCCATGTACTTGACGAGCGGCATCTTCTGGTTGCTGATTGACTGTACAAAGTCGCTCGACACGAAAGCTACAGAAGCTTCAAATGTGTGACTCAGAAGGCATTGTTATCCGGATTCGCCCTTCCACATTTCGCTTCAGAAGAGAAAGTCGTTTCGCCCGAGAGACGGATGACTCATTGTCACACCAGCAGCAGGGAAACTTGTGATGAGCAAAGCAGCGACTGAGTACCGCTACAACAGACTCACCTGGCCCGAAATGAATGATGCGATCGGGATGCAGAAACTGATCATTCTGCCGACCGGTTCCACCGAACAGCATGGTCACCATCTGCCGATCGATGTCGATGTTTTCCTGTGCGAATCAGTCTGCCACGAGGTTGGTCGCCGCATCCCTGACAAGGTGCTGGTCCTTCCTCCGATTTCCTATGGCCTGAATCGCCACCACATTGATTTTCCCGGCACGATTCATATCGAACCCGATGTGTTCATCAACTTTGGATTGAACATTACCAAAAGTGTCGCCTACCACGGCTTTCAAAAAATCCTGATCGTCAACGGCCATGGTTCGAACTCACCCTTGATCGACCTGATTGCCCGTAAGACGGTCCTGGAAACCGAATCGCTGTGCTTTGCTACGACCTACTTCTGGTTCCTGATGGAAGAGTTCAACAAGATCCGCGAATCGAAGGTCATTGCTCACGCCGACGAATTTGAAACGTCACTGTATCTGCATCTGGCTGGTGATCGAGTGCAGATGGACAAGGCAGTTGAAGACAACGATCGCATGGGCGAATTCGTCAGCAGCGACAGCACGATGAACTACTTCGTGAGGTTCAACGACTACTGGGGCCGCTGGACCAGGACTGGTGTTCACGGGGATGCCACGAAAGGTACCGCAGAAAAGGGCAAGATCATCTTTGAAGCGGCGGTCAATGGACTAGTGAAACTGGTGGATGAACTGCGTGCCTGGCCGATCGAAAAGCGAGCCGACATGCATACACATCCGGTACAGAGCCAGATTCAGTGGTAACAGTCAAAGAAGTATCTCGCCCTACTTAAAAAGCAGCCATCATCGCGTCGTGAGCTGAGTCATTCGAAGACTGGACGGATTGATTTGAAACGGCGCGTTGCACAGCACATTTTTTCACGACCGAGGGAGGGAGGAGGGCAACCTTTGGTTGACGGGTTCAGGGTGGTTGAGCGGCTCGCGCCGAAGTTCTTACAAGTTACAAAACCGGCGAAAACATCATGCAGAAGCTCTCTGTCAGTCGTTCCCAGGTGGACCGCTGTGACCAGCGAACGGGGTCGATCCGACGGGCGCTTTCGATGTCTTTCTCGAAGTGATGTTGTAACTGTTCTGAAAGACTGATGTCGTACAGGACGACACCGACTTCGAAGTTCAGGAACAGGCTGCGGACATCGAAATTGGCAGTGCCGACCACTGACCAGCATCCGTCAACGGTCAGGGTCTTTGGATGAAACTGGCCCGCCTGGTATTCGTAGATCTCGACTCCGGCCGCCAGCAGAGAATCGTAATAGCCGCGAGCGGCCTGACGGGTTCCCCAGTAGGTTTTTGGTCCCGAGAGCATGACACGAGTTCGAATTCCGCGCAGGGCGGCCGCTTCCAGCGCCGTGACCAGTGGTGGTGTGGGAACAAAGTACGATGTGGCCAGCGTCACTTCCCGCTCGGCTCGCGTGATCGCCGCGAACATCAGGGCGTGGAATTCACCTTCTGCGGTATCAGGACCGCCAGCGATGACCTGCGCACAATCGCCTCCCAGATCGACTGGAAGCGGGAAATCACTGCGACTCAGTTCTTCACCGGTCGCATAGTGCCAGTCCGTGGCAAACACCTCTTGAAGTTGCAGTACGGTCGGCCCCTGCAGACGCAAATGAGTGTCGCGCCACTGTCCGAAGAACGGGTCCTCACCCAGGTATTCATCTCCGACGTTCATTCCGCCGGTGAAGCCGATACCTCCGTCGACGATCACAATTTTACGGTGACTGCGCAGGTTGATCGACCAGCGCTCCCTCAGAGATTGGCCCGGAACGAATGTCGCGACTTGAATCCCCGCGTCAAGCATCGGCGTGAGAAACCGCTTCGTCAATCGCCCTGATCCGATGGCATCGTACAGGAATCGAACTTTGACTCCTTCGCGAGCCTTTCGAATCAGCCGGTCACGGATTTCCGTTCCCAGACGATCGGGTTGCCAGATGTAATATTCCAGATGAATCGACGAACGGGCCGAGGCGATTGCGGATTCGATTTCATCAAACGTCTGGCGGGCATCCGTTAACAGTTGTACCCGGTTGTCGACTGTGGCACGCGACCGCCCGACTCGTTCGGCAACTCGCAGCAGATCTCTCTGAAGCTGGTTCAGCCCGTCCTCAGCAACCCGATGGCCAGCCAGGCCAGGCAGAACGCGGCTGATATTGATCCCCGCAGCGCGCCGACCGAGAACTCGCAATTTGACGCGATTAATCCCGAAGACGACGAACAGGAATGCCCCCAGGTAGGGCATGGTAGTGATGGCCATGACCCATGCCACAGTTGCCACAGGCTCGCGTTTGCGAGTCAGCAGGACCACGGGCAACAACGACAGCGTCAGGATGTAACCAACGACTGTGACAACCGCAAGAATCGTCTGCATACGGAGATCATCAATAAAAATGTAGGTCGGGCAACGCAAAAGCATAGACTGATCGAACGATCGAAGGAAGGAGCTTGGGTTGTTCACCGGACTGTCGCAGGGTGAGTCACAGTGGTATCCTGAATCGCCATTGCCGCTCGTGGCGCGAAGTCTCGTGCCGATGTCGTCACTTTCGAAGGATTCTCGCTGATGTCGTCCGAGGTACCACTAATCGCCGTCTTCGTCGATTTCGAAAATCTGGCCATTGGCGTGCGCGACATGAAATCCGGCTCGTTCCAGATCCAGTTGATCTTGAAGCGACTGCTGGAAAAGGGCCGTATCGTCCATAAGCGAGCCTACTGCGACTGGAGCAACTACCGGGATGCGGTTCGTGAATTCCACACGCAGGGGATCGAACTGATCGACATTCCCCAGACGCGGATGAGTGGAAAAAACAGTGCCGATATTCGCATGGTCGTTGATGCCCTCGACCTGTGCTACTCGAAGCAACACATCGACGTCTTCGCATTGATCTCGGGCGACAGTGATTTTTCACCGCTGGTTTCGAAGTTAAAAGAGAACAACAAGCGAGTGCTCGGTTGTGGAGTCAAAAGCTCCACATCAGACTTGCTGATCGCCAACTGTGACGAATTCATCTATTACGACGATTTGATTCGCGTAGCCCAGAAGCCCAAGGCTGCGGTGGCACCCAAGCCTGGCAAGACGAAGGATGACAAGAAACAGGAAGCGACCGATCGACTGCTGGAAGTCCTGGAATCACTCGAACAGGACTACGATCCGATCTGGGGCTCGATGCTCAAGCAGACGATTCGCCGCGTTTATCCAGGATTCAACGAAGGCTACTACGGCTACAACAGCTTTTCCGACATGGTCGAAGACATCGCCGACCAAGGCCTGATCGAGCTCGATTACGACGAAACCCGTGGGAACTACGAGATCCGCCGCAAGAAGAAGAAGTAGTTTCGCAGGCCGAGCGAGGGCTGCCAGAGATGGTAGACGAAGTCTGGGCGGCTCACGTGGGGCGACATTTGCGGATCAGTCTGTAACCCTCTTCTTTCAACATGTTGTTCGCCTTTCTGGAGGAAGGAAGAGATTTGGAGCACTGATCGCCGCTGATTCACGCTGATCCCGAACGCAAGGATGCGAGCCCAATATGGTTCGAACCAGTATGCCGTGAAAGCCGTTTCTTTCTCTGTCTGATCAGTGGAAATCAGCGGAGATGAGTGTTCCTCAAGTCGCTGTTGAAAATGTTCTCGAAAAGAACTGGCTCGAAATTGTAAATTTCCGTTCGACTGAAATGGAATCGGCCCAATCGTTGCCTGTCGCTGGCTTGAGCCCGACTGCGTTCTGTGACGCCTTCGGCGACTTGCGAGCCACGCGCGAACAGTTACGCTGACTGCGACGAGTCATTAGAATCTCGTTCCCGAAAGTCTCCTTCGTCACTCAGCAGGATTTGGCTCATGGCAATTACCGGATTTGGTATCGTTGGCTGTGGCATGATTGCGAATTTTCATGCGGAAGCGGTCAAGCACATCAAGGGCGCAAAAATTGTCGCCTGCTTTGATGCTCGGCCTGAGGCTGCTGATCGATTTGCCGCGGCGAATCCCGGCGTGAAAGCCTATCGCGATCTGGATGCGATGCTGGCCGACAGCGCTGTTCAGATTGTGACAATCTGCACTCCCAGCGGAGCTCACATGGAACCAGCGGTGCGATCCGCCAATGCAGGCAAGCATGTCGTCGTCGAAAAGCCGATGGAAATCACGCTGAAGCGTTGCGATGCGATCCTGGATGCCTGCAAGAAAAACGGCGTCATGGTCTGCCCGATCTTCCCTTCACGATTCAGCCCTGCAAATCTGGCCTTGAAAGAAGCGGTTGATGAAGGACGCTTTGGTAAGCTGACGCTCGGGGACACCTACGTCAAATGGTGGCGAACGCAGGAGTACTACGATCAGGGGGGATGGCGAGGGACCTGGGCTCTTGATGGCGGTGGAGCCTATATGAATCAGGGGATTCACAACGTCGACCTGTTGTATTGGTTCATGGGCGACGTTGCCGAAGTCTGTGCCGTGACATCGACACTCGCACACGAACGGATTGAAGTGGAAGACGTCGGTGTGGCTGCGATCAAGTTCAAGAACGGTGCAGTCGGAACCATCGAATGCACAACCAGTGCCTGGCCGGGCCATTTGAAAAAGACCGAAATCCACGGGACCGCCGGATCAGTGATTGTGGAACAGGACGATGTTCTGTTGTGGCAGTTCGAAAAGACAAAGGCGAAAGACAAGTCGATCCTCGAGAAGTTTGCCAAGAAAGTCGGCGGGACGGGTGGAGCCAGCGATCCCAAGGCGATCAGTTACGTTGGCCACATGGAGCAGCTCAAGGACTTTGTCAAAGCGATCCAGGCGGGGCGCCAACCGAAAATCACCGGAGACGAAGGTCGCAAGGCGGTCGAAATCATCCTGGCGATTTATCAGTCGGCATGGACTGGAAAACGGGTCAGCCTGCCACTTGCCAAAGACCCGAAACGGCCGGCTTGATGTTCTGGAAAAGGTTGATTTCACCAGGTCTTCTGTCGGTACCACCCATGTTCTTTCGCAAACTGGCAATTCTGATTGCAGGGATCTTTGTCGTCGGTGCGACCGGGTCTTCGACATGGGGGCGAGTCTACTCGCCACGTATCCTGACGTCGCGAACAGCCGACTGTTACAGCGCGAAAACATTTGCCATTCATCCTGGGTGGAAGGATCTCGCTCCAGAAGCGCAGGCCCGCGCAATGTTCGAATACGTGACCGATCCTGAAACGGGTCTTTACCCGCTGGGGGCCGGTACCTTTGAAGGGGGCGACAAGACATACGAATTTGGACTGGTTCGCGACCCGATCAAAGTTCTTGCTGTCTACGGCTACGGGTATTGCGATGTCTTTGGGCCAGTAACGGCAGGCTTGTGGGAACAAGGGGGACTTGGAAAGGCTCGTACGGTCGATCTGCCGGGGCTGCAGCATGTCGCCTGCGAGGTTTTCGCCAATGACCGTTGGAGATATCTGGACGTTGATTTGCGAGGGACCTTTCCGTCGTCGGATGGCGGACTGCGGTCGCTCGACGAAGCACGTCATGACGGTGCACTCTGGAAACGGGAGCGTAGTCCGAGATTTTTCCCGATGGATGACCTCGCGAAACTGGAACGACAATTCGCCGATTCCAAAGTCGAACATCGGTATTCCGTGGCAACGGGCGGTCATACCCTGGATTTTGTGTTGCGTCGTGGCGAATCATTCACGCGCTGGTGGCAGCCGCAGGGTGGTCGCTGGCTGGTTGCTCAGGGCGATGCGAAAGACAAGTCACGCATGGAACTTCTGGAACGCGAACCTCGCGGGCCAAAATCGAAGCATGCCTCGTTTACCACGCATTCACATGGAAACGGCAGATTTGTTTACCAGCCAAACCTGCAGAAGTCAGCAAAGGACTTCGAAGATGGTGCATTCAGTTCACACAACGTCCAGGTCACCGATGCAGGTTTGACACTCGTCAAACCGGGGGATGGCTGGGCGGTATTTGAGGTTCGCTCGCCGTTTGTCATTGTTCCACTTGTGGGCAGAATTGACGATCCCAAGGACGACAAAGAGGCCTCGGTCATCGAAGTTGATGCGGCCGAAGCGTCACTCGCCTGGTCCCCCGACTTTGGTGACAGTTGGATCACTCTGGAACCGAAACAATGGCCGGCAACGATGGATCTGACAGCCCAGGTTGCGGGGAGTTATGGGTACCTGTTGAAAGTCGGACTCAAAGGTAAGCCGGGTACGGCTCTGCTGAGCTCCTTGAAAATGACCACCTGGGTGCAAATCGCGCCGGCCCAATTGCCCGGATTGAAGAGTGGCGAAAATACATTCGAACTGAAGACCGGCGACCACTATGGACTTCCCACGCGTGCTCTATCGATCCAGCCGAATGCGACCGACGAGAATGCATTTCTGCATTACCTGTTGCGAGCCCCTCGGGAGTATGAGCCGGCCAAGGTTTCTGATCGTGCCAAGGGTTCGATGATTGCCCGTCTCCCTGCCTTGCCAAAAACGAAGATCGCGTGGTTCTCGGCAGGTGCCAGTTTTGGAATGGCTGTTGGTCCGAATGCGTCCCCACCTGCTAATCACATCAGTTATGCAGCAGACTCCCCACGCGATTTTCAGCCGATCTTTGCTGATGGTGCCGGGCCAACTGCCATTGATCGACCGACACCACAATCTCACTGGCACTACAATGTTGATCGCGAAGTGAAACTCGACCGTCCCGCCGGAGCGATCTACGTCCGCTATGATGCCAACCCGGCATTGAATGCGTATCGGTTGATCGCTCATTGTCAGGAAGACACTCCTTTCCAGCAGACTCCGTTGACCGTGAAGCACACTTGGACAGAAGGTGGACAACCACGTGAGCATTCGCAAACGCTGGACCCGGTTGCTGGTCGCTATCAGGTTCAAGCGGGTCAGGACCCGGTCAATGTTGCGATCGAAATTTCGGTACCGAGTGAATGACGAACGTTACCTGAAGCACCTCCAGATAGGCGCCACAACAACGAAGGTAAACCATGCAGTTTCGAACGCTTGGCCCCAGCGGCCTGAAGCTCAGTGTGATCGGTCTGGGAACCTGGGCCATAGGTGGCGGAGACTGGAAGTTTGGTTGGGGCGATCAGGACGAAGCCTCGGCGGTTAACGCCATCGTCCGAGCGGTCGAATTGGGAATCAACTGGATCGACACCGCCGCTGTCTATGGTGAAGGTCGCAGCGAGGAACATGTGGCAAAAGCTCTGTCGGCGATTCCGCTGGCGGATCGTCCACTGGTTGCCACGAAATGTGGGCGAGTTCCCAAGGGAAATGGTGAGATTGGATGCTGCCTGAAACGCGAGAGTGTCATCGCGGAATGTGAAGCGAGCCTCAGGCGCCTCAAGACAGATTGCATCGATCTCTACCAGATGCACTGGCCGGAGCCTGACAGCGAAATTGAAGAGGGATGGCAGACACTGGTGGATCTGAAACGACAGGGGAAGGTTAAGCATATCGGTGTTTCAAACCATTCCGTCAGTCAATTGAAGCGGCTGCAGGCGATTCACCCGGTGACATCTCAGCAGCCTCCTTACAGCATGATCGCTCGTGACGCCGAGGCTGAGATTATCCCGTATTGTGGCCAGCAGAATATTGGCGTCGTCTGTTACAGCCCGATGGGAAAAGGATTGCTCACAGGAACATTTACAGCCGAACGCGTGGCAGCACTGTCACCCAAGGATCACCGGACGCGCGACCCCCGATTTCAGTCGCCGCAACTGGAGATCAATCTCGCGTTCGTTGAGTCTTTGACGGCGTTGGCGAAAGGATTGGGATGGTCTGTGGCAGATGTCGCCATCGCATGGACGCTGCGCAGGCCCGAAGTTACCTCAGCGATTGTCGGAGCCCGCAGCCCCGCTCAGATCGAACAAACCGTCTCCGCCGGTGATCGAGTTCTCGATGCAAACAATATCCAGACGATTACGACGATCCTGGAGGAACGTGACCGCCAGCTTGCGGCAGTCGGCGGTGCAGCCAAGCCTCGTGTGTGACTCCGACAAGTTGACCCGCTGGAGTCAGGCGAATCGCTTGACCGCTTGTTGTCGCATTTCCCAGAATGACTATCTGTTTGAACCCGACTGTTCATCGAAAAGATTCGTAGTTCCATGATAGTGACCATCGACGGACCTGCCGGGACCGGAAAAAGCACCGTGGCCCGCATCCTCGCCAGCCGGTTGGGGTTTGAGTTTCTGAATACCGGCGCAATGTATCGAGCGGTCGCCTATGCCTGCCTGCAACAGGGAATCGATCTGAACAATGCTCAGGCCGTCGGACATGTTCCAGCGACGCTGGAAATTGTGTTTGCCAATAACCGGCTGATTCTGAATGGACGTGATGTCACCGAAGAAATTCGTGGTCAACAAGTGACACAAATGGCGTCACAGGTCGCCGCCAATGAACTTGTTCGACAGCGACTGGTGGAATTGCAGCGGGCGGCGGCGCGGGGCGTCAATCTGGTGACCGAAGGACGTGATCAGGGAACAGT
>Ga0194055_10000922_pt1 | contig 23848 bp, 16 predicted proteins | sample SepL449m_MetaG_FD_155482 | JGI IMG/M metagenome (GOLD analysis project Ga0194055, IMG submission 155482) | Anoxic zone freshwater microbial communities from boreal shield lake in IISD Experimental Lakes Area, Ontario, Canada - Sep2016-L442-9m | ecosystem: Environmental > Aquatic > Freshwater >... | reverse complement strand
CTGTTTATACATTGCGATCCTTCACGCGATGTTCATTGGATCGGTGAGGTATCGTCAGCCGGGAGTGTTGATGTTGTGCCCGGTCGCAGGCTTAGGATGTGCATCGATCATTGAATGGATTCAACGACGAATTGATGGCACGAGATTCCGAAATATCGAACGCACGTGAACCTGCTGGGCAGCAGCGGGCAGAGGGTTCGCATGGATTTCGGCTGGTATGGCTGCTATTGCTGGCGGGACTGGGTTGGGCAGGGTATTACTTCTTGATCGATCGCGTCGATCATCGATTGACCTCCGAGATTACGCGGCAACTGCGAAGGCAGTTCCCGCATCACTTGATCTCGGTGGACCGCGCGCGATTGGTTCCTGGCAAATCGATAACAATCGATGGAGTGCGTGTATCCAAGGCAACCGACCGAGGCTTGCGAGATGTCCTTCGCGTCGGAAGGGTCGTTTGCGAGGGACCTCTCGATGTGGTTGGATTGGTTCAAGGCCAGCTGCCGGTTCAAAAGGTGATCGTGGATGGATTGGAAGTTTGTATTTGGCCTCTCTCTTCTGGCCTTTGGAGCGTTCAAGAGCTATCCAATGACAAACCCTTACCGGCTCAATTCCCGTCCGTGGAGGTGCGGTCAGGGTTGCTGCGTGTGGGACAGGAAACCGTTGGTCGAGAACGAGAAATCATTTGCCATGATTTGCGAGCCACAATCGGTTTAGACAACGCAAATAGTGCCGTTGCCACACATCGAGATACGAATGCACCCGACCTGCTGTTGCATGCGAGCGTTGCATCAAGCTACTTTACGAATGCAGCCCTCGACGCCCGAATGTCGCATGATAAATCGCTATGGGGAGTTCGTGGCTCGATCCAAGGGATGGATTACTCGAATCGTTTGGTCGATCAGTTGCCGTCGTCGATTCGAAGCTCTCTCCAAATCGCGAATGGCTTTTCCGCCGAAGCAGATCTTGCCTTCGCCGCATCGAACCACGGTGGAGCGATTTCCGTCGATGCAAAGGCAAACATCCAAAACGGAAGATTACTGCATCCGATGGTCCCGTATCCATTGGAGCAGATCGCTGCCGAACTAAGTATTCAAAACCAGCAAATCCACATTCGCAAGTGCAGTGCGAAATCTGGAAAGGCTGAGATTCAGATTGAATGTGATATCCAGGGCTTTACGACTCAGTCACCGGTCCTGGCATCGGTCGCCATTCGCAATTTGGCATTGGATGAGCAGTTGTATCGGGCATTACCGGCCGTGATCCAAGACCACTGGAACCGACTCGGGATCAGTGGTGTCGTCGATGCATCTGCATCGATTCGGTTCGACGGAACGACCTGGCAACCCAAGGTTTTGGTTCGTGCCAAGGATGGGGGGATCCATGCGGATTTCTTTCCCTATCCAGTCCGCAATTTGCGAGGGGACTTCGTTTATGAAAACGGTTGCATCTACGCCCCCAATTTAACCGGGATCGCGGGAGGTAAAGCGATCAACGGCTCGCTGACCCTGCAGCAAGCGCAGCCGAAGTGGCTCATGGATTTGGTTTTGGCATCCGATGCGCCTATCCCGATCAATGAGGATCTTTTACGAGCGTTAACTCCTCGCGATGCGCCAGCCAGCGGCTTCCATCGTTTTGTCCAGTCGCTGCATCCCACAGGAACGGTTTTGCTGCGCCGAGGTCGCTTCATTCGCACGGCTGAACGTCCGGAAGTCATCTCACGTTCGCTGGAGCTGACTTTTTCCGAATGTACTGTGAAGTACGACGGATTCCGCTACCCCATCACCGACGTGCATGGTCAAGCAACGCTCGATAACGATCGGTTGGTACTGCGTGAATTTGTAGGTCGTAACGATAGCGCTCGAATCAAAGGAGAAGGAGTAGGTACCTGTCGAGATGCGAATCTAGAGACTCTCGATTTGGTCTTCAATGCCTTTGATGTGCCGTTGGATGATGAATTGCAACAGGCCTTACCTGCCAGCGCTCGCAACCTGTGGGACCAATTGCAACCCAACGGAACGATGGATCGAATTGCGGTGCAGATCCGAAGGCAGCATGCAAGGGAACCCATGGATTTGAGAGTGGAAATGGTCGAGGAACATTCTTCCACCGGTCCTGGACGGAGTATTTCCTTTAGGCCGAAATCATTCCCCTACTCGATCCATGATGTCTCTTGTTCCATTGATTATCGACCTGGTCGGATAGATATTCGATCTCTTTCCGGCGCTCATGATTCCAGCAGGATTCAAACTGAAGGCCAAATCCAACTTCTCAGCAACGGCGAATGGAAAGGATTGATCAGCTGTTTGCCACCGTCCCGTTTGCTCGTCGATCAAAACTTGATGAGTTGCCTGCCACCCACGCTCCGCGATGCGATGACTCGGCTCAACTTTCGCGGCCCAGTTGGGGTGACAGGTACCACCCAGCTGGAATCTCAATCAGCCAACGGAAGCAGTTTGCTTCGGGCGTGGAACCTCAATTTGGAGCTTGAGGATGCTCGACTGGGACAGGATTTGGCATCGGGTATCCGGGGTTCGCTCTATGTCAGTGGCGAGAATTCCGAATCGGGAACCATCGCTTATGGAACGATGGCCATCGATGCCATGTCGATCAAAAACGTTGCAGTCACCGGGCTAGAAGGTCCCTTTGTGTTTGAACGGAACCAGTTGCTATTGGGCCGAGATGCTGCCGCATGGCAATCGTTGAACTATGCCAAAACCCGCAACTCGGTGGCAGGTCTAACGATGGTTGACCCAAACGTCGTTCCCGCATCGACGACCGGTCGATTGGTGGGCAACAGCCATCTTCAAAATGGTTTGCCTGAGCAGAGTGGCGGTCCTCCGCGTTGGCTGTCGCAGCCGATTCGACCGCTCGAGGATGTGCCGGTACTCGATGTTCGCGAAGGAGAAGACCTTCGTGCCCGGACGCTGAGCGGTACAATCTTTCTCAGTGGAGTCGAACCGCTGAATGGTGAACGCGCTCGGTATCGCCTGCGTTTGGTCGATGCGGATTTTCACGGCTTACTCGTGGATTTAGGGGAAACACATACGCAAGCCACGGGCAAACTTTCCGTGCAAATCGATTTACAAGGATCGGCGAATAATTGGTCGTCGATGGAGGGTAATGGAAAGGCCTGGTTGCGCGGCTCAAAACTGTATGAACTCCCCTTCATGATCAAACTCTTCGGGTCTCTATCGGTACGCCCGGATGATAGCGCGTTCAATTCGGCAGACATCTCCTTTTCGATCGATGGAGACAGGATTCCAGTCAACGATTTACAGCTGGACGGAAATCTTCTTTCCATGCGAGGCTCGGGTTGGGTCAATATGCGGCGTGAACTTTCACTCGATTTGTATGCCAACGTGGGTCGACATAGTCTCATCGGCAGCGTCGTTCGGCCATTCACCCAACATCGTGCCGCCAATCTCATGCGCGTTCAAGTTTCTGGAACGACCAATAACCCACAAATGATCAAGTCGGTACCGTTGATGGATTCGCTGGAACATGTATTCCCGGAATCTCCCTAAAGACGCTGGGTGGTCCTGAACCGATACCGTTGACGAGGTCCTCCAATGTCCAGCTGCTTTGCCCCGGCACCCAATCCCGCATACCGCGAGGTTAATTCCCATGGAATCCAATGGGATCACGAATCCCGCATCTCCAGTGCGTTGGGATCCACTGTTATCTGCCGAAAAGGGCCATTCGATTCGGCAATCGGAGCAATCTTCGGATCGCAACCCGGATGGCCGCGCGGTGCGAGCTTTTCGGCAATCGCCTTCGGAATTTGCCCCACCCCCAAGTGCCAAGTCCGAGAAATGGCGGATCGATGAAAACAATTCCCTACTGAAACTGCCAGTCGCTCAAAGGATCGAATCTTCACAAATCGATCTTCAGGGATGAATAAGCTCTTGCGAATCGTCCGGGGTTGCGGTCGATCGAATTCGTTGGGAAACTGTAGATCGTGAACTACACTGTTGCGGGTCGCACTCCGATGCGGCATGTGGCTTGGCCCCATCGCCTTGAACGCGCCGTGAAAACGACAACACGGGTTGAGTGAAAAGCCGATGGAAATCACAATCCGCAGCGTTAGCAAGGGACAGTTGCTCCCTGGCTAACACATTTCACGATTATTCGGTTTCGTACTCAGCCGTAGGCAGTACTCTTCCAACGCAAACCAGTCCCCTCGGTACCACTGCTTTCGCCTGGCGATCGCGAATTTCTTTCCTGCCCAAAAAACGTATTGCCATCCCACCCTTAGCGAGTCGCGCGTGCCGAAGTCCAATGCTACCAATCCCTACCATCCGGAATCGTCGGGGCAATCCGATCCGAGTGCATCAGGCGGGCTGAAGCATACCGCGAGCAAGGCTGGAATTGCCTTTATCATGATCACCGTCCTGCTGGACGTTCTCTCCCTAGGAGTGGTCATTCCAGTCCTGGCAAAACTGATCAAGGAGCTGAGCAACGACAATACGGCGGAAGCGGCCGGCTATGTCGGTCTATTCGGAACCATCTGGGCGGGGATGCAGTTCATTTTTTCCCCCGTCATGGGCGCATTGTCCGATCGATTTGGACGGAGACCGGTACTCCTGTTGTCCGCTGCCGGCTTGGCTATCGACTATGTCATCATGGCCCTTGCACCCAATTTGACTTGGTTGTTTGTGGGTCGCATTTTAACCGGGATTACCGCCGCTAGTTTTTCGACCGCCAGCGCTTACATCGCCGATGTGACGCCACCCGAAAAGCGGTCGGCAGCATTCGGACTCTTCGGTGCAGCCTTTGGTTTAGGGTTTGTCCTTGGGCCTGCGATGGGAGGCTATCTCGGGGATTTCAATTTGCGGCTTCCTTTTTGGGTAGCCGCAGCCCTCACCGCTATGAATGCCATCTATGGATTCTTTGTGTTGCCGGAATCGTTGCCGGTCGAGAAACGTTCATCGTTCCGCTGGTCACGCGCCAATCCGATTGGTTCTCTCAATCTTCTTCGGTCGTGCCCTGGCCTACTCCCCATGGCCATTATTCTGTTTACGTACCAACTGGCGCACAACGTCTTTAGCAGCGTTTTTGTGCTCTACACCGATGAGCGGTTCGGCTGGACGGCGGGCATGGTAGGGGGCGCCCTTTCCGTGGTCGGCATTTTGAACTTCATCGTCCAGGGGGTTCTCGTGAGGCCGGCCGTCGAGTGGGTGGGTGAGCGAGTGTTGGTCTTTGTGGGCTTGCTCGGCGGAATGATCGGCTTCATTGCATACGCAGTGGTCGATACGGGCCAACAGTTTTTTCTATCGACCATCCTCTTTTCCTTGATGGGTTTTTTTAGCGCATCGATTCAAGGCTTAATGTCGAAGGGAATCGATCCGACACGACAAGGACAACTCTCCGGTGCCAACAGTTCTTTGAATGGCATCGCGGGCATGATCGGCCCTACGCTCTTCTCATCGGTGTTCGAGCAAACCATTCAACCTGACGGCCCATGGTATTGGCCGGGCGCTCCGTTCGCGTTGGCAGCGACCTGTCTAGGGATTGGGTTGCTCATCGGGTTGTTTACGATTCCACGATCGGGCCTGCGCACCCCGACTAACCTGGGGCAAGAACATGTCTGAGAAGAGACATAGCATCGAATAATTCGCAATCTTTCGGCGCATTGACTTGTTTCATTCGCGTCAAACTCTGAAGCGGGTTCCGTGTCGCACAAAAACATCGAAGAGATGAACCAGGGAAACGCAGGTTCTGATGGTCGCCAATTGCCAACCTACCTTCTGCTCTCAACTCACTACATTCTACTCTCTAGCCGCGCTGCGACTCTCTGCGCGTTCGGAGCTTCGTCGCAGAAGTCCGTTGCGCGATTCTTGCCATTGCGCGATTCTTAGGGTGAACTACGCTCACCCCCCACTTTGACATACCCATTGCCGATATAGACAGATAGTTGCACTCGAACGAAGTTGGGTACGAAACCAAAACAACGAAGGTAGTTGATCGCGGAAAGCCCTACTGCGATGTTTTCAGTACTCATTGGCGTGAAGAACCCAAGATCGAGTCGGCACAGTATCGGAACCTCCGATCGCTTTAGCCCCCCTCTTGGGATGCGCGGGTAGGGAAGCCTCGCTCAGCCCAAACGACGACGCAATTGCGCCTGGAGCTCGAGCGCCAACTCCTCCAGTTCCCTCCGTGTTTTGGATTTCAAGGCCTCATCCGTGGACGGAGTTTGATTCAGTAAGGTCTGCAGCATTCGTAGCTTGCCAAAGAGCTCACCTTCTTCACGGCCTTCTCCACGTCCTTCTTTAAGACCCTCCTGCCGACCTTCCTGATGGCCTTCCTGATGGCCTTCCTGACGACCTTTACGTTCCGCTGCGGCGATTCGCCAAGCTTCGTCCAGCTTGGCTTTCTGCCTAGCATCGTACAGTTCTCGGTATTCGGTCCTCATCTGGATCTCCTCCACTGTGTCAATCACTTCGTTGTACTCCGAGGTGGGAAACAGTTCCCGCAGCTGCTCGACGCTGTACTCCTGGCCGTGCCGAAGCAAATACATCCATCGCTCCACCGATGTCGCCTTCGCCAGCTCCACTTCCTTCGTATTGTACTTGGGGAGCTCCAGAAAATGAATCTCGATCGTTTCCTCAAGGGTTCGGCCCGTGCGACGATCTTCGAAGCGAAATCGGTGGTGGCTGTTGATATGGGATCCGATGCTGCTTGAGTTTCTTTGCGAGGTCGGTCCCTTCGACGTACTTCGAAATGATGTAGCAGGCGCAGTTCTCTGTACTTCCGACGTCATGAACCGGAACGATTCCAGGATGATCAAGATTGGCGACCGTCCGGGCTTCGGCAAGATATGCCTCGGCATCTTCCGCCTTTGAGATCAGCTCGGCGTGCGGGACCTTGAGAGCGACTCGACGATTCAATTGCTCATCATGGGCCAAATAGACGAGACCAAAGCCCCCCTGCCAAGAACCTTTTCGATTCGATAGCGACTGATGCGATCAGGGAGTTCGCTGAAAGAAAAGTCGCTCTGGGGCGCTGAAACGTCACTGTGGACATGCGTCTCATCGTTGGGATCGGATTCGTTCATGCTCTCAGTCAACGTACGCTTCAGGTCGATCCGCAAGAATGCTCTCTACTGGACAATTATATCAGGAATGGATCCCGCAATCGAACGCGTTCCGCTTGACGAAACGAACACCGCCGCGAGCACGGAGAAACCTTGCGTAACCCATGAAAAACGAGCTCTTTTCATTGGCAATATGCGCGTTTTGCTACCCATGGACATGGGCTGAACCTGGGGATATTACGGGCCATCGACTGTCGAAATCAGGATTTCCAAAAATCAGAAAACGACGCCCGCGTCCCTAGGCGAATACGCGCTGCGGAACCATTCTTGCAGTCGCCGAAAAATCGAAGTCAGATCGATAGAAGCTCGAACACTGGCTTGCCAAACTTCCGCTGGGCTTGCCAATCTTCATCGAATTCTCATTACAACTGAACACAGAATGTATTCGCTTTTCTTTCGATTCCGTCACGATGTCGGACGATGGTGTCTCATCCGGTTGATGCGTGGTGGATAACCCCGAGTCGGTCGTCTATGGTTGCCAGGAACCGCTTTCTTGGATGATTTGACAATGTCGTCGGGAAGGCGCCTCACGGGCCGGAAAAGTGGCCCTCTTCATCTTTCCCCATACTTACCTCGAAAAGCGAACGATCCCAATGCTTGATAATTCCTCGATGAAACGCTGCACACGCATACCGCTCCGAATCTTCGTTCGCTCCATGGCGATGCTGACGATGATTTCAGGATGCATGAACACAGCCCAAGCGCATGATGGAGATGATCACAGCCATGCCCCAAGAGCGGTTAAACCGGCAGAGATGTACGAACCAAGCCCGATGCCCGACCGCATCGTTCTGACGTGGTCACACGATCCAACCACAACCCAATCGGTAACCTGGAGAACCAGCACCGAAGTCGCCAATGGCAAAGCGGAAATCGCCACGGCAACCGCTGGACCGGAGTTCGTGAAAACAGCTCGCACCGTCGAAGCCACATCCGTCGCGTTGAAAACGGATCTCAATACCGCGCACTATCACAGTCTTGTTTTCCGAGATCTTGTTCCTGGGACCAAGTACGCGTATCGGGTCGGGGACGGTACGAATTGGAGCGAGTGGTTTCATTTCAGCACAGCCAAGGTCACCGAGGAGCCATTTTCATTTATCTACTTCGGGGATGCGCAAAACGATATTCGATCGCTATGGTCCCGCGTCATTCGTGAAGCGTACAGCGATGCTCCCAAAGCCAAGTTTTTGTTGCATGCGGGGGATTTGGTAAATACCGCCCAGAGCGAAGCGGAATGGGGAGAATGGTTTGGTGCGGGAGCCTGGCTCAATGCCACGATCCCGAACGTTCCCGTGGTTGGTAATCATGAGATTCACAAGGTCGACGAAATCAGGAAGCAACTAACGCATCACTGGCGACCTCAATTCACGTTGCCAGAACAGGGTCCCGAAGGACTCGAAGAAACTTGTTACACGTTTGAATATCAAAACACGAGATTCGTCATCCTCAATAGCAACACGAAGATTCCAGAGCAGGCGAAATGGTTGGATGAGGTCTTGAGCAAGAACACCAAACCATGGGTGGTTTGCTCCTTCCATCACCCCATCTTTTCAACGGCCAAGGATCGCGACAACGCGGCCTTGCGAGCGTCATGGAAACCGATTCTCGACAAACACCGCGTCGATATTGTGTTGCAAGGGCATGACCATTCCTACGGCCGAACAGGACTGACGACACCTGCCGAAGATTTGGAGACAACGGGAAACGTGGCGACAGGAGTCACCCATCGCGACGACCATTTCGGAACGGTCTACGTCGTTTCCGTCAGTGGCCCGAAAATGTACAATATTGCTCCCAGGCCGTTCATGGTTCGCATGGCCGAGGATACCCAGCTCTATCAAGTCATTCGCATCGACGGCATGAAGCTAACGTACGAAGCGAGAACAGCCACCGGTGAACTCTACGATGCGTTTGTTCTTGAAAAGACAATCGGACAGCCCAATCACTTGATCGAGATTGCTCCGGAAGTTCCTGAGCACAAACGATCGAACCCGAGCGCTGCAGCCGTGAATACGAACTCGGCAATTCCAGTTCAGGGAGGGTCTGCAGTCGCTCCTGCGGGTTCGAAATGACTCCTGATTAGTTCAGGAGCGGGTTCATTGGGAAGTGGGCAATACCAGGAAAGGTCGCCACGATCGAACGGCCATACCACTCGATCGATTGCGGCCACATCTGGCTTTCTTCCGCAAACACAATCTGGGGGATGGCGGGGATGACAAACCAATCCCCAGCCACGATCTCCTTTTCCAATTGTGACTTGGCCCACGTCGCATGGCCGATGTACCAACGCAAGTGTTGCGGTGAGAGGAGTACTAGCTTCTTTAGCGTTTCGACTTGTGCGGACAAATAGACTCCGTTTTCGTTCCCTCCTTCGGCCAACGTCGAATCGTTGTGGATCGCCAAAATGGGACCATTGTTCGGGCCGCCGAAATTGAAATGAGGCTCGGTTGGAACAGGAGTGTCGGATCCATCCAGCAGAAAACTGAGCATTGGCTTGGGGTCCACCAACATGCGGCGATTGAGCACAACACCCACGGTTCCCTCGTCGGACTGCTCAAGGATTAAGCAGACCGATTGTGCAAACAAGGGATCTTGAAGATGCGGGCGAGCAGCCATCAAACAACCGGCCAACGACACGCGCTCTGCGGGTTCGTTGGTTTTTGCTTTGGACGGTATTCGGTTCATATCCCATTTCCTCTTGGAGGTCCGCTCCGATGGCACAATTTGACGCACCAGAACACTGCAGGTTCTTGTAGTGCAACTGCGATGCCAATTCGTTAGACAACCTGAAACTTAGTTAGTTCACTCAGAATCGAACTATTTTTTCGAAGTTGCTGCCGCAGGGGAAAAGGGGCTTCAAACAACCCTCAGAAAGAGGCCCAATGCATACGATGGATGCTGGATTTAGATACTCGATGAGCGACGCTTGGGCCATTTGAGCCAAACAAAAAATCCCGTGGCGGCGATCAGAGCGATTAGTACAGGAGTCCATTGGGTGTTCGCGCCGATCTGTTCGGCGATTGGTTTCGCAATTTGCGATGCGGCAATCTCAGCAAGATTCATCGAACCATCGATAAACGGTTCGGGATTGGAGACAAAAACTGCCAGTGCCGTCCCTGCTGCCAAAGCACCTTTGTTCCTCCAAACGAAATCCATACCACGGTCTCCATAGCGTCCGAGGATCGTGAGAAGATCCGGACTGCTTGCCAATCGCGAGGTCGTGGGCTCTTCTGCCAGCATCGCTAATCTTCTGCCGTTTTGAGCGGTGAGATTTTGCAGTGCTCCGACTGCTGGCTCACCCGATTGGACCAATAGCTTTTCCGCGATGGACCCATGACGGATGAGGGATTCTCCGGCCCCTTCCCCCAAAGTCGAAATCAGCGCCCGTCGGGCTGGTGTTTCGACCGCCCAGACGGCTTCGTCACCATGCTTCGCGAGCAGCCTAGCAGACATCATGGAGTCTTCCCCGGCCTCTTCGATCAGGCGTATTGCGCGGGGACCGACTTGGCGGATGGCTTCAGCACCATCATCGCCGACTTTGGCCAAAAGGGACTGCACCCTCGCAGTCAATCGCTCCGTCCCTTCATCCGCAACTTCCTTAGAAAATTTGCGAGTGAGCTGTTCGACGATTTCTTTGGCGATGGTCACACGTCCCTGAGCATGGACCGAATTTGCGGAAAAAACTGAGCCGATGCCCAGCGCGATCGCGAGTGTTGCTAGGGAGGCTCGTGCCATTTCGAGGAGTTTCATCGTTTCACATCCTTTGGTAATCAATCACTGCTTTTGAACACTCGAGGACTTTCGCTCCGATCCAATATTCAGATCGCGAGCTTCGGATTCAGATACTCAATGAATCGAAGGGACCGAAGGCGCGTGTCCCGTTGATGCGGCGCCGCTGAATGTTTGATCCATCAGATCTTGGATGGCTGCTCGGCGGGCATGATCTCGAACCTCAGCCATGCGAGCGAATTCTCGACGCAACCCGAGCACTTGATCATCACCGTCGCAAATCAAATCGTGCAATGCGTTGAGTTTGGCAGCCAACTGCAACCCCAACTCCACATCGGGATCGGACCACCAATCCCAAACTCTGGCAACGATTTGGTCAACGATGAGTCCGGCGATCAGGCCGACACCAAACGTCGCCCATCCTGAGGCTGCACCTGTCCCGAGGATACCCGCCGACACTCCCAATCGAACCGCAACCTGGGCCAGGACTTCCCCAGCGATCAAGGAAACCACTTGCGAGCTAACGTTGCTCTGCAGGTCATCCCCTATGATCTCTGTCGCCTCCTTCATGGCTTCTGCAAATCGCGACTCGAACTGATCGCGGTTCCAAGTAGCCATCGCCTCAAACGCCGGAAGATCCGCGATATCGGCTCGCAAGTCAACGAGCATTTCACTTTCAATGTTGCGAACTTCGGTGAGATACTCGCGAACCGTTTGTTCAATCGCCTGTTCCAAATCTTGGGATGAAAAGATTCGCTTTTCGAATTCCTGTTTCAAAAATTGTCCGTGGCGCCCGCCCTTGCTGTAGGGCATGACATCCAAGACCATGCTCCATTTGCTCCGCCAGCCCAGGCACGCATTGGCGAAAGGTAGCACTTGATCGTGGGCTTTTCCGAACAAGCGTTCGATGTTGGGAAAACCGCGATCAACTTTTTGACGCGTCCTGTCTTGGGCCCGATCCAAATGGAGTTGGATTTTATGCTTGGTTTCCGCGGACATCGATCCCTTGCCCCATTCCGAGGGTATCGGGCCAGGCTTCGCGTCACTGCGCACCCACTGCCAACCCCCTTGGCTGCAAAGCAGGAGCAATACGATCGCGAGTACGAGTTGGGATACGCGAAGTGGGAGCATTCTAGGATCAGGCAGAAAACATTCTCAAATTGGGCGCAACAAATTTCAGCGCCAAATCGACATGGGACTTGTCAACAAAGGACTAGATACGAAGTCCACGTCGAAAAAGTCTACAACTTGCAACACTAAAATCGACGACTAGCTCCGCAATAAGCGAGCAATAAACGATTTTTTCTTGGCTTGCGTCCAGGCTTGACCGGTTTAGTAGACAGCCGCGAACCGTTTCCCAGGACGGTTTTCCGTCCGATTTGAATGACCCAATACCTCCGTTACGACCCAAACGATCCCTCTCGTCGGCTTGTCACAACCACTATTCATTGCCACTTCGTCAATCGAAGCGATGTCGTTTTCCGATAGATGCCGAGGAGACTAAGTGAGGGTGCGCGAGATCGTTGCGTGCAGGACGTTGCGATGGCCACCCTGGGGCACATGGATGTGCATCGGCCTTCTTTTGAAGCAACCATGGTCACATCTTTCTTTCAAAAACCGATTGGCGCCATCACCCTTCTCGGAACTGCGATCGGGGCACCCTACGCGATCTTTGAAACCGAAGCCGGAACGTCGGCACGTGTCACCGTCCAGAAATTGATCGGTACCAGCACCAGTATTGCCTCCGGGGCTTTGAGTGAATGGAACTCATCGTCTCCTACCGGCGTTCCCGGATCGACGGCGAGTACAATCGTGGCTCCGACCATTACGACCGATCCCAATTTTTCCAGTGCCAGTTATCCGTCTGGCACAGTCGTGACCCCCGTCGGGCCTCCCATCATGGTCAACGGAGCGGGCGTCGCCGGTACTGGCAATGCCGTCTCGAACGGATCTATGGTTTCCTACGGTCAACAGATTGGACAACCTACGACGCAAGGGGTGCCAATCCCGTTTGGCTCCGGCGGCACGGCGTCGGCAATAACATCACCACAAGCTCCAGCGACAGTCATGCAGGGGGCCGCATTCGGCGGATCTCCCGCGAACAGTCCGCCGACGGCCGTCATGTCCTGGAACATGCCACCGCCGGCGGCTTCGAATGTGTCCGCCGCAATGAATCCGGCGGCCCTATCTGGCTATAGCTCCCAACCGATCATGGCGCAGCCGACAATGGCCTCACCTACTATGGCTGGTGCGGCTCCTGGATCGGCTTCGGGAGTACAAAACATTTCCGATTTCCGCGAGGTCCTTCGCTTCGACATCGGGCCCTCTTTCGTGACATCCCGTTTTCAACGCATTACCACCGTCGCGTCGAGCACTCAGTTTGATGTACTTCGCGTTCCCTTCGTATCGGGCACGCGACCAAGCGATATCACGGGGTCGCTCACCTATTTTTTCGACGCTCACCAAACGGTACAACGGATCCAGCTTCAAGGAACCACGGGGGATCCTGCTGTCCTGACCCAACTCATGGTGAGCTACTACCATCTGAAGCCTGAAACAAGTCTAGGTGGCCAGATGTTTACAACGCGTTGGAACACACGCGTCACCAGCATGCTCTTGGTTGGTCTTGCACCCGTTATCTACGCGGATTCCAACTACGGGAAATTCTCCGTCTTCTTGGAACTGAACCAACCCTCGCATCAATACGGATTGAGCGACGAAGCCAATCAGATCCTGATGCGATCGCAAGCCACTTCGCGATAAGGCGAAGGATGGAACAGCGTCTAAGGCTGCATTTTTCTTCAAAAAGCCCCGGCTGGACAAATTTTGATCGCCAGACGCTACGTGTGCTTTTATTTCGACCAGACCTTTGGCTTGTTCAGAGACGGGCTTCTTCTAACATAAATGCGACTCACTCAAGACCTGATTGATTGAATCAGAGCCGACCGTGTTAGCGAGTGACGCTTGCCCCTTGATCGCACGGCGGTTTGAGATACGACCCTATTCATAGATCAAAAACCAATTCATCAACGAATCGTTGATTGGTGGCTACAGGACAAGACGAACGACATGCGAAAATCTCAGTGGCATCGCGGCGGCTTTACGTTGGTCGAACTGTTGGTCGTGATCGCTATTATCGGCATTTTGGTCGGACTTCTCTTGCCGGCCGTCCAATCCGCTCGGGAAGCAGCTCGCAGGATGTCGTGTAGCAACAACATGAAGCAACTCGGTCTGGCGATGCAGAATTACGAATCGGCGGTCAAACGGATTCCTCCGAGCGCCTGCGTCAACCCGAGGACCACAGCAAATGCATCGTGGAGTATTCATGGTCGCCTGTTCCCCTACTTGGAACAAAACAACCTCGCCAACCAAATCGATTTGAGTTTGAACTGGAGCAACTTTCCAATCCTCAGTCGCTATCGCGTTCCGACGTATGTATGCGCATCGGATCCTAAATCCGATATCCCTCGAGACACTTCCGTGACGGGCAGCTCGGTACAATTCTTTTTGTATCCAACGACTTATGCCTTCAACTTGGGTACATGGTTTGTATATGACCCTGCCAGTAATCGGGGTGGAGATGGAGTCACACATCCCAATGCCAACCTTAAACTTTCTGCGGTCGTGGATGGATTGAGCAAGACCATATGGGCATCCGAAGTGCACGCTTGGCAAGCTTACACGCGTAACGGTGGACCTCCCACTACAACCATGCCTCAAACTCCTGCCGAGGTCGCGATCATAGCGGACTCCGGGCTCAAGGATAGAATCTTCGCAGATCGAACCGGTACTGGCCGCACCGAATGGACCAACGGACACTCTCACCACTCGGGGTTCACGGTCACGCTTGGACCCAACACGGTAGTGCCCTATACCTACAACGGAATCCTCTACAACATCGATTACAACTCGCGACAAGAAGGTTCCAGCACGACGTCGCCATCGTATGCCGTGCTAACGTCCCGCAGTTGGCATGGAAGCTTGGTCAACGTTTGCTTGATGGACGGTTCTGTGCATAGCGTTGCAAACAATATCGAGCTTCGGATTTGGCGAGCTCTCGGCACGCGAGCGGAAGCCGACTTCGCCGAGATTGAACAGTAAACCCGTCGTGACTTGCATAGTCTGTTGAACGCGTACGAAAGCGTAGTCTGCATCTCTCATGCGACGCTCATGATCGCCGTTTTGTGAAAGCAACGTGCACCGGGCCAAATTGCGGATACAAATATCCTGAAACGCCCGGGCTGAAGAGTGTTTCTCAGCCTTCACAAAACGTTCACAGGCTTTTCACCGTTTGCTCGTTGGTTCTGACAAGAGAGCGTGGATATTAGCAAACTCGATTGTTTGCAGTTTGGTTGCGGGGAACTGAATTGACTAATCCGAGTTTCATTCGCTCGCACTCGAATCAAGGACGATCTCATGATCCTCCAATGGCTTTCCGTGTATTTCCACGTCTCTTGCCGTCGCATCGCTAACGTTTTGGCTTCTGCACTCATGGCGGTGCTCGCACTCGGGTTGATAGGTGCATCGCAACCCGCCACACGGAATGATGCGTTTCTGTCGACTGTTGCAGATGGTCCTGATCATTCACTGCAACGGATTGAGTTTCAACAGGGTGCGAACAACTACAAATGGGCGGTGGATAGCGAGATATGGGCGCTGGCTCCGAACACGATCCTGGAAAGCAATCCAAACGCATCCTCCGACGCCAACAACGATGGTGGCGAAAGCCAAGTCCTGTTGCGATTCGACAAGTTGATCGGGGATCAGCCTGGCCAGATTCCATCTGGGAGTCATGTCGTTTCTGCCCGCCTGCTCGTCAGCGCATTTGACCAAGGCAGCACTGTCAATCTGCATCGCATGTTGGTTCCATTTTCCTGCTCGGTGACTTGGAATTCCATGGTCGATGGCGTGTCTGCAGATGATGCCGAGGCATCGCGACACAAAGACAGCTTCACCTTTGGCAAAATCGCAGCCAACACTTCCACGGTGATCTTTGACGTGACGGACACCGTTTCGGCTTGGGTCCAGGGCAGCCCCAATCATGGTTGGGTTTTCATCAATACGGGGGGCAATGGCTGGGACTTCTATTCGTCGGAATTCGACGACATCCAGCAGCGACCAAAACTGATCGTTGAATTCGAAGCCGTTCCCGAAGATTCCATCGATAACCGTTCCAACGATCAACCTCAGTCCGGAGCAGAGAAACAATGAATCCTTCCAATGCAAACTTCAACCCTTGGGTGCGACCCTCGCGTCGTGAATGGATGATCGTCGGATGGCTGGCCGGGGCTGGGATTCCTCTTGGCCGTTATTTCGAGTTGCTGTCGTCCGCTGCAAGCAAGTCCGGCTCTGAACCAAAAGCCCAATCGGTCATTCACATCTATCTTCAAGGTGGCTTTGCCCACATGGATAGCTTTGATCCAAAGCCCGATGCGCCCGTGGAATATCGGGGCATCCTGGATGCAATTCCTACTGCTCTTCCCGGCGTCTATTTCAGTTCACACATGAGCCACTGCGCCAAGATTGCCGACAAGCTGACCATCGTGCGCAGTATGACCCACACAGAGGTTGACCATAGCCGAGGTGAACACAGCATGTTCACAGGCTATCGCCCCAGCCCTGCGCTCGTCTATCCCAGTGTTGGTTCCGTCGTGAGTCACGAACTCGGACCCCGCGATGCAATGCCTTCCTATGTCTGCGTGCCGAATCAAGGAAGTCAGTTCATGGGAAGCGGTTATCTGAGCAATGCGTGCGGCCCATTTGCGCTGGGCGCAGATCCTGCTCGCAGTTCGTTTAGTGTTCGTGACTTGAACTTTCCGAAAGGGATCGACGAAAATCGCTTCGAGGGTCGCAAGCAACTGAAATCGGTCATCGATCACCATTTTCACCAACGAGAAAAAGATGACTCGATTGCCACCATGGACTCCCTCTATCAGCGCGCCTACGACTTGCTCGCCTCTCCCAAGGCCCGTAACGCGTTCAGTGTCAAAGACGAGGATGATCGCACGCGGGATCTTTACGGGATGAAACCTTGGGGCCCCGTTCTTCGTCCATCGGCTGGGGCTCGATTGCTAATCGCTCGACGACTCGTGGAAGCGGGAGCACGATTCGTAACCGTAAATTATGGTGCATGGGATACCCACGCATTCCATTATCGTAGCATCGAAACGCAGATGCCCGATCTCGACCGGGCCTTGGCAGGACTCATTCAAGACTTGGATCAGCGAGGGATGCTCGATTCGACGCTGGTTCTGGTAACCAGCGAGTTTGGCAGAACTCCAAAAGTCAACGCAGGCGGAGGTCGTGATCATTGGCCTCGCGTCTTCTCGATTGTCATGGCAGGTGGAGGCGTTCGAAGAGGGCACATCTATGGCGCCTCAGATGGACTTGCTGCGGAACCAGCCGATCAACCCCTGTCGGTCGAAGACTATGTCACGACGGTCTATCACCTTCTGGGTATCGATGCAAGCAAGTCATTGATGTCCCCGGGGGATCGTCCTCAACCCATCGTCTTGAACGGGTCCGTCGCCCAAGGACTGCTCGCGTGATGGAACTCATCGTATTTTCGCTGCAACTAGATATTAAGCGTTTGGTCGTTCTTGCATTTGCGTCCACATGCATGTTCTGCTGCGCGATGCTTTCCACGCTCGTCGCCTCCCCTCCTTCCCTGGAATCCATCGAGCCTCCTGTCGCATCGCGAGGTGCTACCGTCGAACTCCGTGCGACTGGTTCATCCCTTACAGGATGCGATCAAGTCTTATTCTATCGGGAAGGAATCGAATGCATCGGGCTTCAATCCAGCAGCGATGAATCGCTCGTTCTGCAATTGAGAATCGCTCCCGATTGCCCGCTCGGCCCCCATCCTGTCCGTATTCAAAGCTCCAGTGGCCTGAGCGAATTGCGAACCATTGTCGTCAGTCCATTCCCGGTCTTGATGGGAACCAAGCAAGCGGAACCATTGCTCGTAGAACCCAATACCACGTACGTCGGCGCTCTTTCCGGAAGTGACACCGATCGGTTTCGCATTCATTGCCGACAAGGAGAAATTCTCTCCGGTGAAGTCGTTGCAGTGCGTCTGGGAACCAAACTTTTGGATACCGAAATCACGGTAATGCATCCCGATGGATCGATCGCGTGTCTAGTCGACGATACGCCACTTCTCAACCAAGATCCCTGCTTTACATTCCGAGCTCAACAAACAGGTGAATACGTGGTGGAGCTTCGTGCGGTGGGTTCGAATGCAGATTCTGGCTCCCCCTATGCAATTCATCTCGGAAACTTCCCTCGACCGAGCTATTTGTTTCCGGCCGGGGGAAAAGCTGGCTCACAAATCGCATTGCAGATCTTTGGAATCCATCCCGACGAACCCCCAGTCGAGACGATTGAACTGACGATTCCCGATGCTTCCTCTGCGCTCGTTCCATGCGAACTTGAACGAGTCGAGGCCGACGGCAGCAGACGATCGTGTCCCAGCCCCATCATGATCCGAGCCGCGAATTTCGAGACGGCAACCGACGAAATTACCCATCGAGAACCACCCGTTGCACCGACAGCGTTTCATGGTGTTATTCAGAACAATGGACAACTCGATCACCATGCGTTTCGAGTACCTGAGAATGGTTTATGGGTTGTCGAGATTTACGCTGAGACGTTAGGTTCACGGCTTGACTCCTCGATCGAGATTATCGATACGCAATCCGGCAGATGCGTTGCTCAAAGCGATGACTTCGACAGTCACGATTCTCGCGCCGTCTTCGCGGGCCATTCAGGACGGATCTATTCCGTTCAAGTCAAGGACAAGCGAACGCAGTCGAGCCCATGGCATGGTTATCGCCTCGAAATTCGGCCGCTGGCACCCAAGCTCATGAGCTTTCTGCCCCGTCGCGACAAACTTTCGCAGACAGGGCAGACGGTGACTGTTCCTCGGGGTAACCGTGTTCTTGCCATGATGGCCATTCAGCGCAATCGTGTATCCGGCACGGCCAGCCTCGAATGGAAGGGGCTTCCACCTTCGATCGTGGCTTCATCTCCGAATTGGCAAACGGACAACTTCGCCTTACCCGTCGTTCTCGAAGCTTCGACTGCAGCAGCCGAAACCGCTTCTCTAGTGGAACCATTGCCATGGACGGAGGCCATGCGTGGCAAATTTGTTCAAACGATCGATCTTGTTCGCGGCCCAGCCGATGCTCTGTACTGCGCATCGACTGTCAATCAATTGGCTTTGTCTGTGACTCGCCCCGTCCCCTATCGCATCGAACTCATTCCACCTGCAAATGCACTTCCCATCGGCGGAACGCTCGATCTCTTGGTGAGAGTCGAACGTGAACCAGGTTGGGATGCACCGATCGAGGTACAGCTTCCACTTCTACCTGAGTTTGTCGAAGCCCCGGCCAAGATTCGAATCGAATCCAACGAGTCGATCGGCAGAATGACATTGCGTGCTCACCCACGGGCCCAGCCCCAGTCGTGGCCTCTCGTGGTCGAAGCAAACATCGCCAACCGAAACCCTTCCGAGAAGTCCATGCAGCCGGGAGCGATCGACATCGCTCCGAGCGCTTCGACTCCACTCGATTCTCCGGCAGTATGCAGCTCCCTGCGATCGTTAGATATCCTTGCTTGTCCCATCCATGCCGCGCTCGATTCCATCGCTGCCGAGCAGGGGCAGGAGATCGAGATCGCCTGCACAATCGACGGAGAACTCGATGACACTGGCCGTTGGAATGCAGGGTTGGAAGGTCTCCCCAATCGGGTCACCTCCGAAGGGTTCGCTATCGAACCTGGCGAACGTCAGCTTCGGTTCAAGATCCGTGTCGCAGAAGATGCTCCCATTGGGACCTTTCCTGATTTGCAAATTCGATTGACGGGAGAGTTGAAAGAACAACCTATTTCGTATTGCATTGCGGGCAAGACAAAACTCGTCATCTCTCCACCGGGTAAATCGAAGCGCGATGAACAAGGCCGCTTGCTAAGCCCGCTCGAAGCATTGCGGCGGCAACGAAGTTCCAAATCACTATGAAGTCTCACCTACCTCGTACGAAGGCTGAACTCTGCATGCGAATCCAAGAGACACGTCGCTGGCTCCTGATGTTGGTGATTGGCTGCTTCTGCCAGTTGCTCGGACCACATGGGAACGCAAGGTCCGCCGGTACGGATGGGTTCTCGGGAGAGGAGATCCATGGCGAATTGACGGAATTGCGGATTGCGCCCGACCGAATCCATCTCCGTTCTGCACGGGATCAGCAGCGCATCGTCGTGACCGCCCACTATGCGGATGGCAGCAGCCGCGACGTCACAGCCGAATGCGAAGTCGATGTCGGCCAATCGACGTTGGTTCAATATCTGGACGAAACACTCCTGCCAACGCACGATGGCGAAGGTCAAATCATTGTCCAGTACGGAGGATTGGCCGCGATCGCCAGGCTCGATGTGCTGAACTCCAGCCAGCAACCTCCGATCGAATTTCGAAACGAAGTGTTGCAGATATTGACCAAAACGGGCTGCAACACTGGCAAGTGCCATGGAGCAGGCTCTGGCAAGGATGGTTTTCGATTGTCTCTGTTTGGATATGACCCTGCAGGGGATCACCTCCGAATCACGCGCGAACAGAATGGACGTCGTATTCATTGGAATCATCCTGAACAATCGCTTTTGATGCTCAAGGCGACTGGAAACGTTGCCCATACGGGTGGCGGACCGATTGCGGAAGATTCGGCGGATTACCGAATGCTATTGCAATGGATCGCGGAGGGAGCGCCGTCCGATTCGGAGCAATCGCGCATCGTCGAATCGATCGAAGTCTTCCCCAAAGAAGTGGTTTTCTCAAAGCCTTCTGGACTGCAGAAACTCGTCGTACTCGCCCACTACAGCGACGGGTCGCAACAGGATGTTACAGCTCGCAGCGTATTTCTAAGCAACAACGATGCTGCCGCTTCGGTCGACTCGGATGGCATGGTCCAAGCAAACGGGAGAGGAGCGTCCTTTGTACTCGCCCGCTTCGATCAATCTTCCTCGGGTGCTTCGATTCTGGTCCGACCCGGCACTCCGTTTTCTTTCCCTGAGGTACCTGTTCTCGGGGAGATCGATCGCCGAATCGATGAACGACTTCGTTACTTGCACATTTCCCCTTCGGAACTTGCCTCCGACGAAATCTTCTTACGCAGGTCATCGATCGATCTTGTTGGGCTGCTTCCCACGGAAGAGGAATTCAAAGCCTTCCTCAAAGATTCTTCGCCCGACAAGCGTTCACGTTGGGTGGAGAGTTTGATGGAACGCTCCGAATTTCAGGATCAGTGGATTCTACATTGGGCGGAACTGTTGCAGATCCGGACCAACAACGGGGTCAGCCAGAAGGCTTTGCTCCGTTATGACCAGTGGTTGCGAGATGCGGTTCATCGCGGGATGACGATCGACAAGATCGTCAGGGACCTTCTTCCCGCGAGTGGGGGAACTCTTGAAAACCCAGCCACCAACTACTTTCAGACGGAAACAACACCTCAATTGATGGCCGAGAATGTCGCGCAAGTCTTTCTCGGAACGCGCATTCAGTGCGCTCAATGCCACAACCATCCGTTCGATCGTTGGACGATGAATGATTACTATGACTTTGCTGCCTTCTTCAGCCAGATTGGCTACAAACAGGGAGAAGATCCTCGCGAATTGACCATCTTCAATTCTGCCCAAGGTGAGATCATTCATCCTTTGGGAAAGAAGGGGATTGCACCGCGATTCCTAGGAACTGCCACTCCCGCGGAAACGGAGGGGCGCGACTATCGAGACGTATTAGCCGAAGAACTTGCCTCCCTCGATAACCGAGCCTTTGCAAGGAACATCGCGAATGTCGTGTGGGCTCATTTCTTCGGCGTGGGTATCGTGGATCCCGTCGACGATGTACGCATTAGCAACCCACCTTCCAATGATTCGCTCCTCGATTACCTAGCCGATCGGCTCATCGAAGAAAAGTATAACTTGGCTCCCATCGTACGGGAGATCTGCAATTCGCGGGCCTACCAAGCTCAAACGGCCCGTAACCCATCGAACGCGTTGGATGAGCGGTTTTATTCGCATCAGAAAATCCGCCGCATGCGCGCTGAAGTACTCTTGGATTGCGTATGCCAAGTCACCGAGTCCAACGAGCGCCTGCCTGGTTTACCCGTTGGCTCACGGGCTGTTCAAATCGCGGATGGTGCGGCTGCGAACTACTTTTTGACCACCTTCGGTCGCTCCAACCGAAACCTCGCTTGCACATGCGAAACCAAAGTCGCACCCACCTTGTCTCAAGCCTTGCATCTGCTCAATGGCGAGACCACCACGGGGAAGATCGCTCAGGGTGGAATCATTGCTCAATGGCTGAAAGAAGAATTGAGTCCAGAGGACATCGCACAGCGACTAACCATTCGCTCCTTGTCACGCAAACCAACCACCGAAGAAATGCGGTCCTTGTCCGACAGCCTGCGAGCCGGAGCAAAGCCCGCACAAGCCTTGGAAGATTACTTCTGGGCTCTGCTCAACAGCAACGAATTCATCTTCAATCATTAATAGTATGCATTCCATCCAACGATTCAACCACGGTTTCCTTTCGGATCGCAAGCGATCCTTCCAAGCGACCTCACCGCTACGCATTTTGAACTTCTTCCAGAAGATTGTTCGAACGGCCAAATGGGGACTTTTGTCGTTTGCCCTTCTTTCAACCGACACGGGCATCATCTCTGCACAAACCTCGATGGACTCCTCGCGGGCGAATTCCGGCAATGACACGGTGGCCGTACGATTCAATGCGGTGCAGCCTATCCTGCGCCAACATTGCGTCTCGTGCCATAACGAAGATCAGCCGCGGGCCGAATTGATTCTGACGTCGCTCGACAAGGTTCTAGCCGGTTCTTCTTCTGGTCCAGTGGTCGTCCCAGGCCAACCACAGTCGAGCCCTCTGTACTTGCTAACAGCCCACCTTGAATCCCCTCGCATGCCCCCGAACAAGCCACGGTTGACGCCACGGGAACTGCAGAAACTCTCGCAATGGATCGAAACCGGATTGCTCGTAGAAGCGGCCTCGCATGCCGAGGTCTCCGAAGAAACAAACGCTGTTCCTTTGGACTCCGCAAGTCCACCGACAAGTCCTCTGTACCTCGCCGAATCGCGAGCCTGCGTTCCATCGCACCGCGTCCGTCATCTCTCGGTCAATCCGACTTCATCGACGCTAGCGATCGAAGGTCACAACCAAGTCCTACTCTGGAATCTCGCGAACGATTCGCCGGACGCGATGGCTATTGAGGCGGGCGAAGAGGAAATCTCCGCATTGCAGTTCAATGACGATGGGTCCCGATTGTGGATTGCGACCGGAATACCCGCAGATCGAGGGGCCCTTCACTGCTGGAACGCACCGCAAGCCCATGTGGAACGCTCCCTGGGGACCGAGTCGGATACGATTCAATCGCTCGCTATTTCGCCGGACGGATTGTGGGTCGCGATCGGAACTTCGAGCAAGCAACTAAAACTGCTTGAACATCAGGGTGCTCCCGAGTCGGTCTTCCAAAAACATACCGACTGGGTCACTGCGACCTCCATTACTCACGATGGTTTTTTGGTTGCCAGTGGCGATCGATTCGGCGCTATCATCGTTTGGGATCCTATCGGGAAGCAGGAATTCGCAACCCTGCGAGGTCACACGAAAGGGGTGACTTCCATCGTTTGTTCGAGTGACAACGATTGGTTAGGTTCAGCCAGTTTGGATGGTACGATTCGATGGTGGAACATGCACACAGCGGAAACCAGTCACGTTTGGCAGGCGCACCCAAATGGAACGACTGCACTTCTGATAACACCCGACGGAAGCTTGATCTCCGGGGGCAAAGATGGCTACGTGCGCTGCTGGTCCAAGCCCTCTACCTCAAACGAAGCGCCATCTCTCGTCTGGGAACATCGGCTGGAAGACGAAGTGCTTTCCATGTCCCTCGGTAACTCAGGCCGATGCCTTGCTATTTCGGACGCACGGGGTTCCATTACCGTGGGCGAATGGGAACAGGAGCAAAG
>Ga0194055_10000921_pt1 | contig 23887 bp, 19 predicted proteins | sample SepL449m_MetaG_FD_155482 | JGI IMG/M metagenome (GOLD analysis project Ga0194055, IMG submission 155482) | Anoxic zone freshwater microbial communities from boreal shield lake in IISD Experimental Lakes Area, Ontario, Canada - Sep2016-L442-9m | ecosystem: Environmental > Aquatic > Freshwater >... | reverse complement strand
CACGAAGATCGCCCGGCTGAGGGCACTGCCGGCGGGGGCTTCGGCCGATCTGACCAAGACCCCGCAGCGGGCCGACGAGCCTCGGTCGATCCCTGCGGGCTGAGTGCTTCCGTCAACCGGTGGAGCGGAATCACAGGGATGCGTCTTTCATCGTCCACCTCGATGCTCTGCGTGATCGACGTGCAGGAGCGGCTCGTGCCCGCGGTGGCTGATGGCCACGTCGTCGTAGCCCGCTGCCGGCGACTCGCAGAGGGGGCGCGACTGCTCGGAGTGCCGGCGGTGCTGACGGAGCAGTATCGCAAGGGGCTCGGGGCCACCGTGCCCGCACTGGCCGAACTCCTCCCGCCACCGCTCGAGAAGCTCTCGTTCAGCTGCTGTGGCGCCGAAGGGTTTGCGGCAGCCATTGCTGCGAGGGTCGGGCAGATCGTGCTGTGTGGTCTGGAAACCCACGTCTGTGTCGCCCAGACGGCGCTCGATCTCTTGGCCGAAGGTTATGCGGTGTTTCTGGCGGTGGACGCGATCTCGTCGCGACACGCGATCGATCGCGACGTCGCCCTGCGGCGGCTGGTGGCGGCCGGCGCTGTCCCGACGACGTCGGAGGCCGTGCTCTTCGAATGGTGCCGCTCGGCGTCGCATCCGCAGTTTCAGGCGGTGCGAAAGCTCGTGCTCTGACGCTCATCCGCCGAGCGACGCGACCGTGGCATGGTGACGCGAGCCGCGACTCGCGAGCCGGATTGAACGGGCTGTCGGCGAATCGATCGAGATCGTCACGTCGAGCCGTTCCGCCGGCAGGGCGTCGGCAATCCGCTCTGGCCACTCCACGAACGCCCAGGTCGCACGGGACAGCGCGTCGTGCCAGCCGATCTCGTGGAGGTCGTCGGAGCCGATGAGCCGGTACATGTCGGCGTGGAGGATCGTCACCTCGGGCCCGACGTGCTCGTGGATCAGGCCGAACGTGGGGCTCACGACCGTGGCCGGATCAATGCCTGCCGCCGTGGCGATCGCCTTCACGAACGTGGTCTTCCCGGCGCCGAGGTCGCCGTGCAGGGCCACGAAGGCTGGGCGGGGGAGCGTGGCAACGAGCGAGCGGGCGAGCGGCTCGAGCGCCGACTCGTCGGGCACGTGCACCGTCGCCTCGCGGACCGAGCCGCCCTGATGGTGGTCATTGGTCAAAGGCATGCTCGTAGCCCCGGGGGATGAGCGGTGCCGTGGAGCCGTCGGCAAACCGTGCGGTGAGCCCCGCGCCCGCGACCACCTCACCGATGACGGTGAAGGGCGTGCCGGTGACCGCCACCGCCTCTGCGGCGAGTCGCCGCGCTTCGTCGGGCGGCATCGCGAGGAGCAGTTCGAAGTCTTCACCGTCGGACAGCGCGCGATCGAGCGGGCGAGCGCCGTGGCCCGCCGTCGCCGACATGCGAAGGGCGTCGGGATGGATCGGGATCGCGGGGAGATCGAGGAGCCCTGCGGTGCCGCTGGCGCGCATCATCCGCGCAAGGTCGAGCGACAGCCCGTCGCTGACATCGATCGCCGCGTGGACGTCGAAGCGGCTCGCGATCGCAAGGGCTTCACGGACCCGTGGCACCACGGCCAGATGACGGCCAAGCAAGCTGCCACCACACGCCCCGCTGACGACGAGCAGGTCGCCGGGCCTTGCCCCGTCGCGACGCCAGGCCCGTCCCGGGGCGACGCTCCCGATGGCGGTGATCGAAATCACGAGCGGCCCGTCCCAGGCGTTTGTGTCGCCGCCAGCGAGGGTGATGCCGTGCTCCAAGGCCAGCGTGAGAATCCCGTCGAGAAGGCCGCGGCCGATCGTGTCGCCATGCGCACGAGGCAGGGCGACGGCCGCGACCGCGGCCTCGGGGCGAGCTCCCATCGCTGCCAGGTCGCTGAGATTCACCGCCAACGCCTTGTGGCCGACCATCCGCGGGGTGCACTCGGGCCCGAGGATGAAGTCGACACCCTCCATGAGCATGTCAACCGTCACCACGGTGCGACGCTCGGCGGGTGGCCTGAGTACCGCTGCGTCGTCGCCCGGCGGAACCTCCAGCCTCGCGTCGGCAGGAATACGGGCGAGCAGGCCGGCAACGAAATCGAGTTCCATGCCCCGATTGTCGCTGCGGAGCCGCGGGACGGAAGGGAACGACAGGTTCCCTCCGGAAACGAGCGGGTTGCCTAGCGGCGGACCGTGTCCGAGACCATGTGACCGAACAGCGTCTCGCGGCCTCGCAGCACATAGAACTTGATCGGGTTGAGATGCTCCTCGATCGCCTTGTCGAGAATGTATGACACGTTGTCCGGGGCAATCGTCTCCCAGACATGAAGCCCCACCAGGATGTCGCCCTCCTGAATCCCCTGTTCGGCCGCCGGCCCGCCCTCGCGGACTGCCGTCACGACCAGGCCGCCGCGATAGCGGGCCTGGAGCTTCTGCACCTTGGCCGCGGGGGCTGGCTGAAGCCGCAAGCCGATCTCGGCCCAGCAGCGGTCGTCGAGCGACTCCGAGTCGCGAGAGACCTCGGCGAGAGACAGTTCGATCTGCTCCTCACCGCCTGAGCGGACCATGGTCACCGGGATGCTCTCACCAGCCTTGTGGCCGATCAGGGCGCGCTCCACGTCGAGTTGGCGGGCCACGGCCAACTCGCCGATCCGCGTGATCCGATCACCCGCTTTCACACCCATGCTCTCGGCCGGACTGCGTCGGTGAACGGCCTCCACCACCGCGCCCTCGCGACCATCGCATCGCACCACGAGTCCGTGCCACGTCTGGTCGATCCGCTCGACCGACATCAGCCGCGACACGATGTCGAGCACGCGGTCGATGGGGATTGCGAAGCCGATCCCCTGGGCACCCGCCCGCACCGCGACGTTGATGCCGATCACCTCACCGTTGATGTTGAGCAGCGGTCCGCCGGAGTTGCCCGGATTGATGCTCGCGTCGGTCTGAATGAGATCCTCGTATCGCTGGGTGCGGCTGACCTCGACGTTGCGATGCAGGGCCGAGACGATCCCGCGGGTGACGGTGTGCTCGTAGCCGTAAGCGTTGCCGAGTGCGAGGACCGTTTCCCCGATCATCAGGTCGCTCGACGTTCCGATCGTCGCCACCGGGAGGCGGACGTCGCTGGCGATCTTGATGACCGCCAGGTCGGTGCGCGGGTCATGAGACACCAGCGCGGCCGAGGTGGTCTTGCCTGAGGCGAGCGTCACCTCGATCCGCCGCACCCCCTCCACGACATGGTAGTTGGTGACCGCGTAGCCGCGGGGGTCGATCACCACGCCGGTGCCCATCCCGTTGACGCGGCGAACCTCAGCTTCCGCGCCATCGTCACCCCCGATGAGCTTCTGACCGTGAATGTTGACCACCGAGTCGCGCTGCGACTCAATCGCCATCACGATGGCGGTGCGACGTGACTCGGCGACGGCGTCACGCACCAGACCAACGGCAAGGAGAGCCAGAAGCGGGAACCATGCTGACGACCTCTGCATGCCGAATCGCTCCCGACCCCCGTGACGGTGGACGCCGGCCACCCGGCGACAACCACACCTTGCGGGAAAATCGGCCGCTTGGCGGTGGCCGTCCACCGGCAGTGCTCCAGCCCGTACACCTTTCCAGTGGGGCCCTCCCGGGCGGTCAGGCGGGGGCGGGGCGGAAAAACCTGCCGTCCCGAGGAAACGGGTTCATGTTTCCGACGCGGGCCCGGGCGGCCCGCCGTCGCCGTCCTTGGTCCCCATCAGGAAGGGGATAATTTGGAGGGCCAAGAACAGCCCCAGCACCAGCAGAACGATGATCGGCCAGGCATCGACCAGGCCTCCCGCAGCGGTCCAGCCGAACTCGCGGGCCACGCCGGCCACGAGCGTGGCGACGATCACGACGACCAGGGCCACCATGATCAGTCCGCAGCCCAGAGACGCCATCGTGCCCTTGAAGGTGCCGAGTTCGGTGAACTCCTCACGATGGAGATCAATCGACCGCCCCCTGGAAAGGCTGCGCGGTACCGTCTCGGCAAGTTCAATGGCGCGGGCGGCATCGGACCACGAGGCAGTTGGAATCGCTTCGGGGTCGCGTGGCGAGCCGTGGCCGAGGGCGGCGTCGAGCGCGGCGAGCGTGGCGGCTCCGCGGTCGAAGCCACCGCCGTCGGCTGCACCGTTCCACGTCCAGTCGCGGGAGGACTCGTCCGGCGCCTCAATCGTGACGCTCTCAGCCGCAGACTGCAGCCGAATCGAGAGGCCGGGTGTACCAGCAGGCGCCACCTGCCAGCGTACAGGCAACTGCGTAGCGCCCGTGAATCCCACCGCCAGGGTCGGCCAGGCCGCCTCCGCTTCGGCGGCCCCGAGTGTGGACAGCTTCGCGGGGTCGCCCGCGATGGCCCGCACGAGGTCGGCATCGCGGGAGAGCTGCGCCAGGACCGCGGCCTTGGAGCGGTCGGTCATGCGGCGTTCGAACTGAAGCGACTCGGCCGCGGCATCGACTCCGGCCAGAGACGCCTCGATGCGTCCACGGAGTCTGGTCACAAACGGATGGAGGCGGTCTGGCAGGCACGGCACGAGACGGCTCCCCGTGTCGCGGCGGATCATGTCGAGTTCGTAGGCCCAGAGCATCGAGAGTTCGAGCGGCTGCGAAAGCACCAGCGGCCTACCGGCCTGAACGAGGGTCCGCACCGCTTCCGCGCGGACGGTGTTCCAGCCGTCGGCGCCGACGAGCACGGCGTCGCAGGTGGCTGCGTCGAGAAGCGGCTCCCAGGATGCGGTCTCGGTGACGAGGCCAAGGACCCTCAGGATTTCCGCCGGGACGTCGTGGGCGGCCACGATCCGGTCGCCCCGTCTGGACGCCGCCAGGGCGACTTCCGCGAGCTTCGCGTCACAGCCTAAAAGTCCGATCCGCAGCATGGCAGGGTGGTGGTATGGTGGACGGGGCATCGGGATCGACCAGCCGGGCGAGAGTCGCCCCGCATCATGGTCGGTTTCATACACGATGCAGAATAGCCGCCCCGCGGGAGCGGCGGTATCGCCCGCAGGAGGCCGGCCCACCCCATGCACGCCGAAGTGATCGCGATTGGTGACGAACTGACCTCGGGACAGCGACTCGACACCAACAGCCGGTGGATGGCCACCGAACTGGGGGTCTTGGGTGTACCGGTGACGTTTCACACGACCGTCCCTGACACGCTGGAGGCGGGCATCGAGGCATTTTGCCTCGCGGCGGCCAGGACGCCGTTGGTCGTCGTCACCGGCGGCCTGGGGCCGACCGCGGACGACCTCACCCGCGACGTGCTCGCCGCGGTGGGCGGGGTTCCGCTCGATCTGTCGCCCGAGGCCCTCGCCGACGTCGAGGCCCGGTTTTCGAAGCGGGGCATGCCAATGCCCGAGTCGAACCGTCGCCAGGCGATGTTTCCGCGGGGCAGCCGCATCATTCCCAATCCCGAGGGCACGGCACCGGGCATCGACACTGACCTTCCCGGCGGTCATGGGCGAGCGTGCCGCGTGTTCGCCCTGCCGGGTGTGCCGGCAGAAATGAAGGTGATGTGGAAGGCGAGCGTCGAGCCGGCGGTGCTGGCGATGCTGCCCGACCGGGCCACGATCGTGCAGCGACGGATCAAGTGTTTTGGCGCGGGTGAGAGCGCGGTGGAGGCGATGCTGCCCGACCTCGTCCGTCGCGGCCGTGATCCGCTCGTGGGGATCACGGCACACGAGGCGACGATCACGCTGCGGATCGCGGCGCGGGGCCGACATGAGGCGGAGTGCCTGGCGAAGATGGCTCCCACGGAGGCGACGATCCGCGAGTGCCTGGGCACGATCGCCTACGGCGTCGAAGACGACGAGATTGAGGACGCCGTCTTGGCGGCGGTGGCGACGTGCGGCACGACGCTCGCGTCTGTGGAGTCGGGCACGGCCGGGCGGGTGGCGACGCTGCTCGCGCAGGCTGAAGCTCGTCGGATAGCGGGCGCGAGCGTGTTTCGGGGCAGCTGCGTGATGCCGTCGGGAATCGCCGACGTCAGGGCGGCCGCCGAGGAGGCTCGCCGCCAGTGGGCCGCAGCGGTCGGCCTCGCCATCGGCGACGTGCGGCCGACGGCCGAGGGGCGTCGGGCGGTGGATATCGCCATTGCCGACGACGCGGGCGTGACGGTGACGGAGCACGTGTTCGGCGGTGGAGCCGATCTCGCCCCCGTCCGGGCGGCCAAGTGGGCGATCAACCTGGTGCGGCTGCGCATGCTGGAACGAGGAACCCTGTGATGTCTCCTGCCACCCCGGCGAATCGGCGGACGCTGCTGCTCTGCGCTGGGCTCGTCGCCTTGGTTGGCTTGATCGCGTGGCCCTCGTTCGTGGGGCGGATGCAGTATGCCCGCACCCGGGCCGAGCTGGCGGCCATCCGCGACGCGGCGGCGCGGGCGGAACTGACGTCGGTCGGCAAGATGTTCACGACCCTGGCGAGGATCATCGGCCCGACGGTCGTGAACGTAACGTCGAAGAAGCGGCTCACCTCGGTGGCGGACGAAATCGCGGCGCTCCGCGGGCTCCGACCGATCGGCAAGACGGCCGAGGAGGTGGGGTCGGGGGTCATCGTCGAACGTGACGGGGTGATCGTGACGAACTATCACGTGGTCGCCAACAGCAGCGAGGTTGACGTCGCACTTGCCGACGGTCGCCGGTTCGCCGCCACACTGATCGGCGCTGACGCGGGCACCGACCTGGCGGTGCTGAGGATCGACGCTCAGGATCTGCCCGTCGCCACGTGGGGCGACAGCGACACGGTCGAGACGGGGGAAATGGTCTGGGCGATCGGCAACCCGTTTGGTCTCGACCGCACGATCACCTACGGAATCGTCAGCGCCGTGGGGCGAAAGGGCGTGCTGGAAAGTCCCTACCAGGAGTTCCTCCAAACCGACGCAGCGATCAACCCGGGCAACTCCGGTGGCCCGCTCGTCGACGTCCACGGCCGCGTGATGGGGATCACAACGGCGATCGTCGGCAAAGACTATTCGGGCATCGGCTTCGCCATCCCAAGCAACACGGCCCGGAAGGTCTGCCGCGAGATTCTTGAAGACGGGTATGTCGAGCGCGGCCACCTGGGCATGCTGCTGGCGTCGTCTCCGCCCGACGTGTTTGGTGCGCTGGTGGTCGCCGTCGAGCCACAATCGCCGGCGGCAAACGCAGGCATCCGGCCCGGGGACCTCGTGGTGTCGTTTCACGGTGTGCCTGTGGCCGAGCCTGCAGGTCTCGTGCTGCAGGTGACCCGAACACCGATCGGGGAGAAGGTTCCGCTCGGCGTGGTCCGCAGCGGCACAGAGGACACGGTCATCGTCCAGGTCGGCCGACGGCCGCAGTGATGGAGATCCCGGTGGTGTGCGTGGGTCGCAGATCGTTGGAGGGCCTGTCGGCCGCCGTGGTCAACCCGTGGGCGCGTCGCCTTCAGCAGGCTTGTCATCGCCGCCGCCCGGCAGGTCGTCGAGCATGCTGGAAAAGTTGAACTCGCCGCCGCCAAAGGCCGAGAAGCCGCCGATTCCGGCGCCCGCTTCATCCGCGGGCGTTGGCTCTGACGAGGATGCCGCGGGCTTCGGCGTGGGCCTCTCGACTGGCGTGCCCTGCGGTCGCGCCCGCATCTGACCGGAGACGGTTTCGAGCCATTCCGCCGTCGGAAACGCATACGGCCGGAACTTCTCCAGCGTGCCGGTCTCCTCGTGAATGAAGAGCGCCCGCTGGGGGCCGAGCTTGGCGGCGATTGGGGTGTCGACCAGCTGGCTCGAGTCGTTGCCGCTCATCTGGAAGAGCACCCGCAACTCAAACTCCTTGATCGCGTTGCGGTCGAACGTCCGCTGGAGGTTGGTGAGCGAGTCGCACCAGATGACCATGTGGATCCCCACCGGCGGGCCATCCTTGAGGAGCGTGAGGAAGTTGTCAGCCGGCGAGGCCTTCTTCTCGCCACCGAACGAGAAGCCGAAGTCTCCCTCGTTCTTGCGGAGTTCGCGGAACCGACCCAGGTCGCGGACGATGACGAACACAGCCTCGCCGTCGAGCACCTGCTCTTCGAGCCGTCGCTTCACCTCCGCCGCGAGCCGCTCCACCGCGTCGCCCACTCCGAAACGGCCGACGACCTCCACGTCGTGCGGCAGGTGCGCCGCCGCACGCGAGATGAGAATGTCGGGTTTTTCCTCGGCGATCGCCGGCTCCATCAGCACGAACCGACCCGGCCTGCCCAACGCCCCGCCCGGATGCGGATCGCAACCGGCGGCGAGGCTCACCATCGACATCGCGAGGATGGCCGCACCGAGATCCTCCCGCTGTCCCACGATCAGCATGTTGGCGCCCCCCTGACGGCGGAAGATCGCCGCGGTTGGATCCTTGATGGCGATCGCGTCGCCCATCCAGGCGAGCGGGGCCACGAGCTCAGCCCCATGAACGGTGCCCGAGTGCAGGAGCTCGGTGAGCAGCGGGTTGAGCGCCGGATCGGCGGCCTGATTGCCGTCGAAGACGATTCGTTCGAGGTGCGGGATGTCGGTCCGCCGGTCGGCGAGCTTCCGGAGCGCTCCGAGATACTGCTCCCGTTGCTCGTCCGTCAGGAAGACGACCTGGAACGGGTTGTTGCCTTCGAGCATGCCGTTGGCGTCGTTGTAGATCGCCTCACCGGGACGGGTGAGGAGCCGAGCCGCCGTGTTGTCCTCGGAGAGGATCAGGCTCGAGTCGGCCTCGTTGCACTGCAGGGCGATGCGGATGGCCATTTGCCCCATCGTGGCCCGGGGCAGGCTGTAAGAGCCGCCCAGCGTCTGGGAGCCGAGCAGCACGTGGATGCCGAACGCTCGGCCCTGACGCACGAGTCGGTCCAGGATGAGCGTTGCATCCTGGGCGATCTTGTCGTCTTCGACGAAGATTTCCTGGAACTCGTCGATGATCAGCAGGATCCGCGGCATCGGATCGGGATGGCCCGTCTGCCGGAATCCACCCACGTTCTGCACCGACAGCTCGCGGAACAGGTCGCCACGCCGCTTCAGTTCGCGATCGAGCTGCTCCATCACGGAGAGGCCAAACTCGCGCTCGCTCTCGATGGCGATCACGCGGGCATGCGGAAGGGCGTAGTGGTCGTAGAGTTTGAACTCGACCCCCTTCTTGAAGTCGATGAGATAGAACTGGATCTCGTTGGGGCTGTACTGCAGCGCGAGACTGGTGATCATCGCGTGCATCAGCGTGGACTTGCCGGAGCCCGTCTTGCCCGCGATCAGCAGGTGCTGGCTCGTCCCCTTGCCCAGCTTGAGATACTGGAGCTTCTTGGCGCCGGCCGGTCCGAGCGGCGCGAGCACCTCGTTCGCCGTGCTGCCGTGCCACCACTCGCTCTCGGGGGGCGCGACGCGATCGAACGGGACGACCACCCGCTTGGCCGCCTTGGCCGCCTGCCCGACCCGCTGGATGATCTTGGTGAACACCTCGTCCGACGGCGCCTGCTCGACCGTGAGCGGCCACTTCGACCACTCGGGGTCTTTCCAGGTGTAGGTGCCGTCCTTGAGCGTGAGCACGGTGCAGTGCTGCTCGACGTCGGCCAGGGAGAAGCCGGACGGCATCTGCTGGGAAGGATCAATCGAGAGGATCACGTAGACGCCGCAGCGGGGGCCCGACGCGGCGATGCTGGCGAGCCGGCGGGCGCTTGTCTCGTTGAAGTTGGCCGGAAAGTTGGCCACGGCGACGAAGCGATACGGCTCCGGCACTTCCGCATCGGCGTTGTAGGCGCCGATCGACTGGTACTCGTTGCGCAGGTATTTCTGGATCACCACCTCCATCTGCTCGGTGATGTTCGCCAGCTGCTGCTCGATCAGCTGCGGCTCCGTCCAGATGCGGCTCGTGACGAGGAGCTCGTCGTAATCGGCGAGGTGCATGAAGCCGGCGAACTGCTTGCCGAGGCCGAGCGGATCGATGATCGTAAAGCGACTCTGGCCGGCGGGCAGCCCGGTCGCGATCCGCAGCATCAAGGCCTGCATCATCTCCGAGGAGGTCTCCTTCTCCTCGGGCGTCGTCTTGATGAGCACCGATGATGCGACCGGCCAGGCGAGCACGGCGGGGCTCGACCAGGCGGTCGGCCCGAAGTCGTTGAGGACCGCATCGGCCGAAACTCCGCCGGGAATCCGCTCGAGCGTGAGGTCCACCGACCCGAAGCGAAGCCCTGGAGGCGGGTCAGCCGGCAGGGCGACATCGTCACGGGAGAGGTCGTCCCACGACCGAAACGCGGTCGCATCGATCGCATTGGCCTCGGCGTACACCGCCGCTGTTGATTCGCGGGCTGCCTTCCACTCGGCGACCATCGCGGCGTGTGACTCATCGCGATGGCGATTGGCCGCCGCGAGTTTTTCATCGCGATCCCGCTCGATCCGCGCGAGAGATTCCGCCCGATTCGTCTCAAGCTCCGCCAGCTTCGGCGGATACTTCTTTTCAGCCGTCTCGCGATGGGCAGCGACCTTGGCGGCAAGTTGCTCGCATGCCGCGGAGAACTTCGCCTCCAGGTCGGTGGTGGCCTTCTCCTTCTTGGTGACGATTGCCGCCTGTTTTGCCGCCGACGTGGCGGCACGCTCCTCCGCGTCCTTCTTGAACTGGTCGTCCATCCGCGTGCCCTGCTGGTCGCGGCGGGTCGCCAGGAAGTCGTGGCAGGGCTTCTGGAGGCCGATCGCCTGTCCGGCCGCCGAGGCGAACTCCGACGCCAGGCCCGACAGAACCCCACGGGCCTGCGCTCGGAGCCTGCCGATCGTGAAGAGTCCACCCCCGATCCCCACTCCGGCGAGCGCGGCGGCCACGCCGAGCCCGACCGGGAGCGGAAGCCGCATGCCGAGGATCGTCGCGATGGCGGCCACCGCGGCAAGCAGAAGCGGCACGGCGATCGCGGCGGCGGTGACCCCGGTGCCGAAGGCCGTCTTCGCGGCCTTGTGACTCAACAGTTCGGCGGCCTTCTCCTCAGCCGTCGCACGCAACGACTCGAAGGCAGCCTTGATGTCACCGGAGAGCGGCTCTGCGGGCGCGGTTCCTTCCAGAGCGACCGAGGTCAGCTTCTTCGGTCCGAGAAACGCGTTGACCTTCGCGGCGGTGTCGCCGAGCTGTTGGACGGCCGCGGCCAGCTCCTTTTCCGCCTTGGCGAACAGCCGCAGCGGATCCTTCCGCTTCTCCTTGAAGACCTCGCGGAACGACCCCTCCTCGAACTGATCCTCCTCCTTGGTTTGTTGCACCAGCGCGCTGGCGTCGCGGGTCAGTTTCGTGAGCATGGCTGCCCGCTGGTCATCGAGCTTCTTCCGCTCGGCGGCCAGCGAGGCGTCGAGCCGCTGGAGAATGGACTGGTATTCCTGCTTCGTCGCGTCGATCTCGTCGGTGCACTTCTTCCGGGTGGCGGCGAGGGCGGCCGTGGACGCCTCCTGCGTCTGCGCGACGGAGGACGCATGCGTGGCGGAGATCTCGTTCTCCTGCTGCGACCGCTTCCGTGCTCCGTCGCGGAGGATGTCGATCTGTCTGCGGAGCACGCCCGGGTCATAGACCGTGGGCTGGGTTGCGGTCGGTTCGGTGGCGGTGGTGGTGCTCAAGGGCGCATCCTCGCGGGCGGGAACTGGCGGGGCGGGGCGGCTACATGCCGTCGGAGTCGCTCACATCACGGATCGCGCGGTCAAGAACCTCCGCGAGCCGGCCGAGGGCGTCGAGCGTTTCTTTGACGCTTGGTGTGAGCGGGTCAATGTTGTCCGTGTGGAAGGCTTTCGCCCGGACGTCGTGCCAGCCCTCGGTGGCGACGTCCCATTTGATGTTCAGTTGCTTGAGCGCGTTGGCGAGTTTTGACGCGCCGCTCGACAGGTCGCCGACCCTCATGATGCCTGGCTCCCATTCGTTGGCGGTTGCGGGGTGGCGGCGGGCTTCGTGGCCTGCCCCTCGTCGAGTTGGCGGGTCACGGTCTGGCCGCCTGAGCCACTCCCGCCGCTGGCGTCTCCGGTGGGCGATGCGACCTGGCGATACGCGTCGAGCGCCTTGAGCATCTTTTCCAGTTGCGCCATCGCCCGCGGACAGTCGACGTCCACCACCTCGCGGAAGCGGACCAGCCGCACGCAGGTCTCCCGGAACTGCTGCTGGACCAGGGGCGTCCAGCGGCGGACCGCCTCGGCCTTCTGCTCGGCCCGCGCGAGTCGCTGCTTCGCCTTCTCGAGCGCCTTCTTCTCCTCGATGCACGAGGGCTGGTTATTGCCGACCTTTTTGAAGGCCTTGCAGTACTCCAGGTCTTTGACCGCTTTGTTGACCAGTTCGGTCATCCTGCGGACCTCGGCTTTCCAGAAGGCGGCCTGGTCGACGCAGATCCAGTCGACGGCCCGTTGCCCCTGCATCTCGCACTCCGAGATGGCCTGGCCTGACTCGTGGGCGAACGATGCGAACGCGGCCTTCATGAAGGCGAGCGTGTCGATCGATTTGACGTCTGCCTGGGTCGACATGCGGGTGCTCGTGCGGAAGCCGGGGAAGTGAGAACGATCCGTCAGCGCTGCTGGAGGTATTCCTCGACCCGCTCGGCCTTGCGGATCAGGTAGGGAACGTACTCGCTCGTCGACTCGGCAAACCGCTTGAACGTGCCCAGCTGGGCCTCGAACTCCTCCGCAAACTTCTGCTGCTCTTGGTCGCGCCAGGTGGAACTGAGGCCGGCGAGCTGCCGCTGCACCATCTGCATCTGGGCGACGACTTCGTCGCTGAACTTCCGAAGGGCGCCGGCGAACCTACGGAGTTCGGCCGGATCGACGACTGCCTGTCCCATGGTTGGATTCCCCTGAGGAACGCGGAGTCGGATCCGACTCCGGAGAGCCTGTATCGTACCGCGAAACGGCTGCCTGTGGACACTCTCCCGCCAGCCGGCGGTCGGCTGGGAATCCGGGCACGTGGAACGTAGACTCCGCCGCGTCGGTTCCCGCACATGCCCGGAGGTCCTTCGTGACGCAGCCCACCCGCCCCGGTCATTCCCCGCACGCCGCCGCCCACGCGGCGGTGGAAACCGCCATCACGCCGTGCACCGGCTGGCACTGCAGCCACCTCTTTTATGCCTTCGACCGCGGCCGGCTGGCGGCGCTCTCGGCGGCGGGCCGAGCGGAGGGGGTAAGCCGATTTGCGGCAGCCCTCGACCCCGCCGGCCCGGAGGCGGCCACGCGACTCCAGACGTGGATCGTGCCAGGACACAAGGCCGACTTCGGTGTGATGGTGCTCGACCCTGATCCGCTCAAGGTGGATGCTGTCCATCAACAATTGCTCGCCGGCCCGCTCGGGGAGGCGATCGTGCCGACCTACTCGTTCGTGAGCCTTACCGAGGTGAGCGAATACGTACCCACGGTCGAACAGTACGCCCAGCGGCTCGTGGCGGAGGGGGAGATCGTCGACAGCCCGTCGTACAAGGCGAAGGTGCAGGGCTACGCCGCCCGCGAGCCGGCGATGCGGCAGGCCCGTCTCGAGCCCGAGCTTCCACCCTGGCCCAACGCCTGCTTCTACCCGATGAACAAGAAGCGGAAGGTCGGGGAGAACTGGTTCACGCTGCCCTCCGCCGAGCGGAGCCGGTTGATGGCCGAGCACGGTGCGTCGGGGATGAAGTTTGGCGGTCGGGTGACCCAGTTGATCACGGTGTCGGTCGGCCTCGACGACTGGGAGTGGGGAGTCACGCTCTGGGCCCGCCGGCCAGACTGGCTCAAGGAGATCGTGTACACGATGCGGTTTGACGAGGCGAGCGCCCGATACGCCGAGTTCGGTCCGTTCTACACGGGCTATGTCGCCACGCCGGCGGAGATCCTCACCCACTGTCGCGTGACGACCTGACGCGGGACAGCGGCGGTGTCCTACCGCTTCGCCGAGAGCACCAGTTCGACGTCGGTGCCTCGCGGAGGCACGCGGTCCTCGAAGACCTCGAACATCAGCGCGTCATTGGCCTGCGAACTCTCCAGCGGCAGGTCGAGTGTTGCGGTCGGGAAGTTGGAGACGCAGATCATGTCACCGCCGTCGGCCTGGTAATACTCGTGTCCGTCGGCGGGATCCTTCCAGAACACGCTGCCGGCGAATACCCAGTTGGCGTCGAGTTGGGCCTTGGTGGTCGTTGAGCGGATGAGTTCCTGCGCGCGGCGCTGCTGACGACGCCCGGTATCGTCCATCCACCGCACGATCACTTCAACGGCCGGACCCTGGGCGGCAGAGTACTCGGGGTCGAACGACACCGGGCGGCCGGGCTCGAGGCCAATCGCCAGGAGCGCCGCGTGCATGAGCCGCGCCGACGCGGCGGTCGCCACGATCGCCTCATGCTCCTTGGTGTGCCTCGGGCAGGCGAAGACCTCGATCATGCCCCTGTCGAGGGCGATCTCACCGCCGACCACCACCTCCTTGCGGACCGGATCGATCCAGATGTCCTCGGTGGTCGAGAGCCGCTTGAGATCGGGGTGCCGGTCGGTCTGCGTCGCCGCGGCCGGTGTGGAAGGCCCTTCCGCGCGGGCGGGCGGCAGGATCGTCGCGGCCACCGCGGCGGTCGCCACGAGGAGCGAACAGGCTGCTCGGTGGCCGAAATCGAAGAATCTCGACATGCGTCGCCCTCGGTGGCTGGCGGTGGCTACCGCCCGGGCCCTCCGATACGATACCGCCGTTCCGGTCCGGCCGCGATGCGGGGGCCGGCACCGCCCGATCGCCGCTGTCCCACGTCTCCTCAGGAAGCCCATGGTCGCCACGAACGAAGGCCGGCGTTCACACCGCTCCGGAACGAAAAAGTCGAGCCGGGAGCCGAAGGCCGCATCGCCGGAGGACACCGGCGAAGCCGCGAACGGCGCGACGGCTGTGCCATCCGGCGTCCGCCGGGCAGCCGATGCACCCCGGATCGTCCCGCCGCGGGTGGCGGCTCGTGAGGCCGAGCGGCGGATCACATCGCTCGCCGAATCGGTCGAGACGCTCGACAGTCGGGAGCGATTGCGGCGGCTGGCCCGCCTCGTGCGGAAGGACGGCCGAAACGCGCGGCGCATGGCGTTTCTGGAGACGGCGATCGGCGAATGCCTCGACGAGGTCGCACGTCCTGGTTCGCCCGCTGGCCGCTGGACGGCCTGCGAGGCAGCGACGTGGGCCCTGGCGTGGATGGCGAGAACCAAGCGTGCCGGCGGATCGGCGGGTGGCCTCCTCGAGCGACTTGTCGGCCAGGCGAGGTCGGCCCAGGCGATGCTGGCGTCGGGCGACACACAGCCGGCGCGGTTCGTACTCGTGTTGGCCCACCTCTTCGTCGACGTTGAGGCCTGCCGCTGCCTGGAGGCTGGTGCCGCGGCGACGGTGGCGGCGGAGATGGAGCGGCTTGTTTCGGCCGATGGTATTCCTCACCTGAACGGCTCATCGGCCATGGTGGAGCGAGTGGTCCGCTGGACGTCCGTGCGAGAAATCGCCCACGAGATCGGCGGCGGGGCCTGGTCGAAGCCAACGGAGCGGCGCTGGCGGGCGGCCGCGACCGCCGTCCTGCGACTGCTGGGCGGCCGCGGGCGTGCCCTCGCGGGGGCCGGGCGGATGCCCGAATCGCTCACGGCTCCGCTGCTCGACGCGCTCGCGGAATGTGGCAGTCGGCGGGCACGCACCATCAAGGCTGTCCGCCGCGACCAGACCGATGTCGACGGGCAGGGACTGCTCGGTCGAGATCTGCACGACGCCGCTGCTGGCGTGGCGATCATTCGTACCGGCTGGGACCGCCGTAGTGTGCGGGTGATGCTGGACTACCGCCATCCGGTGCCCCGACTGGAGATCGCTGTCGGCGACCGTTTGCTGGTCGACGGGCCTTGGCAATGGGAGGCCTGGGCCGACGGCCGCTCGATGGAACCCGAAGCTGGCTGGACGGTGTCGTGCTGGGAGTCGGACCGCAAGGCGACGTTCCTCGAGATCACGGCGCCGCTGGGCGGCGGTCGCCACATCGAACGCCAGGTGGTCGTGCTGCCCCGGGACGGGATCGTGCTGCTCGCCGACGCTGTGACAACCACCTCTTCCACCCCGGCGGCTCTGCGGTATCGCGGCATCCTGCCACTGGCGGCCTCACTCGACGCGGAGGCAGCGGCAGAGACCCGTGAGGTGGTGGTTGGCGACACCCGGCCGCGGATGCTCGCCTTGCCGCTCGCCCTGCCGGAATGGCGGGCCGGTGGTGGCGGTGATCTCCGCGCCGACTCGGGCACGCTCGTGCTCTCGCAGGAGGGCTCGAACCGGCTCTACGCGCCGATCTGGCTCGACTGCGACGCCCGTCGCATCGACCGGCCGCTCACCTGGCGGCAGCTTACCGTGGCCGACACGCGGATCATCCTTCCGCGCCACCAGGCTGCAGGCTTCCGGGTGCAGGTGGGGCTCGACCAGTGGCTCGTCTACCGGGCGCTCGACGCCGCCAGAAACCGCACCGTGCTTGGCTGCAACGTGTCGTGCGAGTTTCTCGTGGGACGGGTTCGGAAGAGCGGCGAGATTGCCCGGACCCTCGAGATCCAGTGACGTTTTATCCGTGGACGCCTCCTTGCGGGACCGTTGCCTCGCCAATCTTGCCGCGGTCCGCGATCGCGTCGCCGAGGCCTGTCGCCGCGCCGGCCGGTCTGCGGAGGACGTCCGGCTGATCGCCGTCACCAAGTACGTCGACACGACGATCACGCGATTGCTGGCCGAGTGTGGCTGCCTCGACCTCGCGGAGAGCCGGCCGCAGCAGCTCTGGGAAAAGGCTGCGGCCATGACCGACATGGGGCCGCTGATCCGCTGGCACGTGGTCGGGCACCTGCAGCGGAACAAGGTGCGGCGGACGTTGCCGGTCGTCTCGCTGATTCACACGCTCGACAGCGAGCGGCTGCTGGCCAGCCTCGAGGCGGAAGCCGCGATGTCAGGGCAGCCATGCAACGTGCTGGTGGAGGTGAACCTGTCTTCCGACACAGCACGATCGGGAGCCGCTCCTGCTGACGTGCCGGCACTGGTCTCTGCCGCGGTCCGTTCCCCGCACCTCAGGCTGCGTGGGCTCATGGGGATGGCGTGTCACCCGGATTCGCCGGCGGCCGATGCCCGCCGCGACTTCGCCAGGCTGCGGGAACTCCGCGACCGGCTCGAGGCCGATGTGCCGGCGGAAGCCCTCCGGGAACTGTCGATGGGGATGAGCGGCGACTTCGAGGCAGCGATCCTCGAGGGCTCGACCATGCTGCGGATCGGTTCGGCCCTGGTTGAGGGGCTTGTCTAGTCCGAGTTGCCTACGGAACGCAGGTTTTCAACCTGCGGCGCATTCGGCACAGGTTGACAACCTGTGCTACTCGCCATGCATCGTCCAAGCCCAGCGCCGTAAGGCGAGCCGCGTTCAGCGTGTCTCGCCGGGGCCAGGATGGCCCGGCGCGTGGTCTGCGTCGCCGGATGCGACGCCCTCAGGCCCAGCTCGCCGGGGCCACGATGGCCCGGCGCGTGGTCTGCGTCGCCGGATGCGACGCCCTCAGGCCCAGCTCGCCGGGGCCACGATGGCCCGGCCCGTGGTCTGCGTCGCCGGATGCGACGCCCTTAGGCCCAGCTCGCCGGGGCCAGGATGGCCCGGCGAGCGTAAATTCAGTCGAAGCGCACCTCGAGGATCTCCAGCTTCATCGTCCCCGCCGGCACGTCGATCGCCACCTTCTGACCCACCTTCTTCCCCAGGAGGCCCTGAGCGAGCGGGCTCGCCACGTTGATCCGGCCGGCGTCGAAATCCTCCTCGCCGGCGCCGACGAGCACGTAGCTCTCCTCGTCGCCGAACTTGAGGTCCTTCACCACCACCGTGGCCCCGAACACGACCTCGTCGGTCGCCTCCTTGGCCCGCTCGACGATGACGGCTCGGGCAAGTTTGTCACGGAGCACGTTGATCTTGGCCTGCAGCATCCCCTGGCTCTCGCGAGCGCCGTGATACTCGGCATTCTCGCTGAGGTCGCCCTCACTGCGGGCGGCCGCGACGCGCTGGGCGAGCGCGGGCATGTCGACCGTTTCGAAATGATCCACCTCGGCCTTGAGCTTGTCGTAGCCGGCACGCGTCATGGGAATGCGATCGGACATGTCAATCTCCTGGAGGACTCGCGAACCGCCTGCGGTCCGCAGTGACGCCGTCAGGCCGACGTCGAGGACTCGGGCAAGTAGAGCAGGCGACCACAACTCCGGCAGATGATGATCCTGCCGAGCAACACATCCGAGAGCATGTTGCCCGTGAGTTGCTGGTAGCATCCGCCACAGGTCTGGCCGTCGACGGCGGACATACCGTCGGCTCCCTTTTGTTTGACGACGCGGTCGTATTTCTCGCGGACATCGGCGGCGAGATCCTTTTCCGCTGTCTGAAGGTCGCCTCGGATCCGGGCCACTTCAGCCTCGAGCCGCCCGCTCTCCGCCTTTACTTTTGCGTCGGCCTCGGCAAGGAGTTTTTTCGCCGTCTCGATTTCGGCCTCGGCAGCGGGCACGGCGGGCTTGAGCACATCGATCCGTTCGAGCGCCTCGAGAATCTCGTCCTCGAGCACCTTGGTCGCCATCCGGTCGGCGGCGATTTGGTCGCCGAGGGTCTGGTATTCGCGGTTGGTCTTGCAGGCGTTCAGCTTCGCTTCCAGATCGGCGATTTTCGTCTCGGCCGATTTGAGCTGAAGCTGCTTTTGATCGGCGGCGAGCTTGGCCTTTTTCACGTCGTCGGCCGCAGCAGCCTTCTTGGCCTCGACAGCCTGCACCTGCCGAGTGCGAGCGGCGACGGCGCGGGGACCGGCGGCGAGTTGCTCCGCCAGATCTGCCAACTGGCGGTGCATGCGGTGGAGAGCGCGAAGCGTTCCGGTGGCGACGGCGACGGTCATGCGGAGTGGTCTCGTGGCGGGGCGACTTCCCGCCCGTGGCAGGGAGTTTACCAGACTCAAGGGCCGGAAAAAGCCGCGGGCCGGACGCCTCGGAGGCGTCCGGCCCGCTGATGCCGGGGGTTCGTGACCGGGTCAGCCGACGGACGGCTCCATGAAGTTTTCCAACTGCCGGGCGCGGACCGGGTGCTGGAGTTTCTTCACCGCCTTGGCTTCGATCTGCCGGACCCGCTCACGGGTGACGCGGAAGATCCGGCCCACCTCCTCGAGCGTGTAGGTGTAGCCGTCGGTGAGCCCGTACCGAAGCCGCACGATTTCCCGCTCGCGGTATGTCAGGGTTTTGAGCAGCGACTCGATCTTGTCGCGGAGCAGCCCGTGCGTCGTGGAGGTGGTTGGACTGGCGACGCCGACGTCCTCGACGAACTCACTGAAACTCGCGTCTTCGCTCTCGCCGACGGGGCGGTCGAGGCTCATGGGCTGGCGGCCCATTTCCAAAACCCGCCGCGCTTCTTCGAGCGGCACCCCCGCGGCTTCAGCGATCTCCTCCGGAAAAGGCTCACGGCCGAGTTCGTGGAGCAGTTTCTTCGCCATGGTCCGCAGCTTGGAGAGGACGTCGATCATGTGCACGGGGATGCGGATCGTACGAGCCTGATCGGCGATGGCCCGTGTGATCGCCTGGCGGATCCACCACGTGGCATACGTGGAAAACTTGAACCCGCGGCGGTACTCGTACTTGTCGACCGCCCGCATCAGGCCGGTGTTGCCCTCCTGGATGAGGTCGAGGAACGACAGCCCACGGTTGCGATACTTCTTGGCAATCGAGACGACAAGCCGGAGGTTCGCGGCGGAGAGGTTCCGTTTCGCCGCCTCGTACTCCACCTTCAGCTTCTCGAGCATCTGCACGCGGGTACGGAGCGACCGCGGGCTCTCGAGCGTGGTGAGCATCAGGTCGCGGAGTTCCTTCCGCATGTCGGCGCGGTCGTCGCAGGAGAGGTTCCCCGCCTTCATGGCCCGCAGGTCGGCCTGGAGACGATCCATCCGCGACGACATCCCGCGGAGAATCTTTACCAGTGGCTGCACCCGGCGGGTCCGAAGGCTGAGCTCTTCAACGAGGTGGAGCGACTTCACGCGCAGCCGGCGGAAACGCACGCGGGCGGCTCGGACGTCCTCAGCGGTCGTCTGCGTGCTGATCAGCTTGCGAAACTCCACGCGGCTCTCAGCCATCAGGTGGTCAAGGGTCGTCAGGTTGTGCGGCATCCGCGCCTGAATCTGCTCCTTCGTGAGCCGCTCGGTGAGCGACACCTTGATCGTGCGATCGAAGGGGAGCTTGGCCTCGTGCACCTTGCGGAGCGTGTCGACGGTGGACTGCAGCGAATAGGCACACCCGAGGATCGCCCGCCGAAACCGCTTTCGCGTCACTTCGATCCGCTTGGCGAGCGAGATCTCCTCGCGCCGCGACAGGAGCGGGATCTCCGCCATCTGGGCGAGGTACATCCGGATCGGGTCGTTGGCCGCGTTCGACGGAGGCGTGGTGGTCGCCTCGTCGCGCCGCGGCTGCGGGGCCGGGGCCGACGCGACCAAGACGGTGCGAGTGGAACCCGTCCGGGGCTCTGGTGGTGTGTCGACGAGCTCGATCCCGCGCTCCTCGAGAGCCACGAGCAAGGTGTCGATCTTTTCGGGGTCAACCGCCTCGTCGGGGAGGTAGGCATTGACCTGATCGAACGTCAGGTAGCCGAGTTCACGGCCAAGCTGGATCAGGGTGGACAGTTCGGCATCGCCGTGGCCCGCAGCGGGCTTCGGTGGAGCGGCCTGCGGCAGGCCGAGGTCGGACGAGGTTACACGGTTCTTCATGCGTTGGTTCTCCTTGACCATCCTATCTCGCTCGCCGGCCGCCCCCCGATGCGACGGTGGAGATCCCGTCGAATCGACTGCAGCGACGAGTTGGACGCCCTCACCCCTCCTTGGGTTTGGATGCGTCCGGTACGGTGCACGGTGCGATCCCGTCCGGCATCCCCTGCGCGGCCCGCCGCTCGGAGAGCAGCCGCTCGAGGATTTCGGCCTCGGATCGCGAATCAAGTCGGTTTGTCTTCAGCGCTCGGGCTGCGACGTGCGCCTGCCGTTCGGCGGCGCGGCGTCGCAAGGCCTCGGTGAAGTGGCCGACCCGCTCCTGCGGGTCGAGGCCGACCCGCGCCGCGCCCGACTCATCGACGGCGACGAGCAGGCTTTGCAGCGCGGGATCAACGAGTTCGAGGAGGAGGTCGGCGAGTGCGACGCTGCGGCCCGAGGCATGCAGCCGTCCCGCAGTTTCGATCACCGTCCGGCACGCGGGCGTCTCGATGTCGGCGGGCGTGACTTCGCGGATGATCAGGCCGACGCTGTCGGGTACCCCTACGAGCACCTCCAGCACCTCGCGATCCCACGCCGGCAGGCGGGTGGGGCGGATCTGGTCGCCGGCGTCTGCGGCACCGGCGGTCGGGGCGTTGCCGCGAAGCTCCAGCATCCGCGTCCGCAGCACGTCGCGGGACAGCCCGAAGCGGCGGGCGAGTCGCCCGAGGACCTGGTCTTCGCGAAGCCGGGCCTGCGAGCCGACGAGACTCGAGCGGCCGGCTGCGGCTGCGAGGGCCTTGAGGACACTCTCCACCGATGCCAGGGCGGCATCGTCGCCGGCATCGGCTGCCAGGCCCGCCAGCACCTCGTCCATCCGGTAGTCGAGCGGGTCGCAGGCCTCAGCCACGAGGGCCTCGAAGGCGTCGCGGCCCTGCTCGAGGATCAAATCGCAGGGGTCGACGCCGGAGGGCATCCTCGCAATCCGCACATCAATCGGCTCCGCGAGGAGCACCTCCAGAACCTCGTTGGCCCGACGGCGGCCTGCGTCATCGCCATCGAGCACGAGCACGATCCGATCAGCATAGCGGCGGAGGAGTTTGGCATGCCGCTCGCCCAGCGCCGTGCCAAGCACCGCAACCACGTCGTCGATGCCGGCCTGTCGGGCGGCGAGGCAGTCGGTGTAGCCTTCGACCACGATCGCCCGACGCGACGTCGCCATCGCCTCGCGGGCGGTGTCGAGCCCGTAGAGCATGGAACTCTTGGAGAACAGCGGTGTCTCGGGAGAGTTGATGTATTTTGCGGAGTCGGGGCGGTCGCCCGGGAGGACGCGTCCGCCGAAGGCGACGCACCGGCCCTGTGGATCTCGGATGGGGAACATCACGCGGCCGCGGAAGCGGTCGTAGTGCCCCGAACGGTCGTCCCGCTCGATCACGAGTCCGGCCTTCACCAGGTCGTCGCGTCCGATGCCGGCGGCGACCGACTGGCGCAGCAGCCAGTCCCAGGCCTGCGGGGCAAATCCGATGTGAAAGCGGTCGATCGTGGCGGGCGAGAGGCCGCGGGAGCGGAGGTAGTCGCGGGCGGCAGACGCCTCGGGGGCCGAACGGAGGCAGTCACGGAAACGTTCGGCCGCCCAGGCCTGGACCGATCGAAGTGTCGCCTTGTCGTCGACGGGCAGGCCGCCCCGTCCACGGGGCAGATCGATGCCGGCCCGATCGGCCAGTTGCTCGAGCGCCTCGCGGAACTCGACCTTCTCCATCCGCATCACGAACGAAAACACATCGCCACCGACGTCGCAGACCCAACAGCGGTACGTCTGCCGGTCGGGATTGACCTGGAGGCTGGGGCGGGCGTCGTCGTGCCACGGGCAGAGCCCTGTCATGGCCTTGCCCTGCCGCCGCAGGGAGATGTATGAGCCGATGACGTCGACGATGTCGATGGCCTCGCGCACCCGCTCCTTGACGTCGTCCCGCGGCGGCGATGGGGGCTGGATCGGCACGAATCGGGCCTCGAAACGCAGGGGAAACCACGTGGCTCTCAGGTGACCGTCGCAATCTATGCCTGGTCAAAACCCCGGTCAACGCCAGGAAATGCCTCCGCATTCAGCCCAGTTTGCCTGCCCGCGGGTTGGCGACGAGGAACCGGCGGTGATCTACCGCTTTTGGGCAGATTTGCGGAAGCGTGGGTCCCTCTTGACGCCCCGCGAGAGCACGTAGGCCACGAGGTCGAGCACCTCGTCCTCGTTGAACTGGTCGAGCAGACCAGCGGGCATGAGCGACGCAGCCGACTGGTGAATCTCCTCGATGGTGGAGCGCTGGATTTCCACCACCTTCGTCGCGTCTTCAGGGTCGGTGACCACCGTGATTCGCTCGGGCGACTCCGCCACGATCCGACCCGTGAAGACCTGGCCGTCCGCAGTCTGGACAACGCTGGCGCGGTACTGATCGGAGACGACGAGACTCGGTTCGACGATTGCTTCGACGACGTCCTTGACCTGGAATCGCCCGCCAGCCTGCGTCAGGTCGGGGCCGGTCGAGCCCCCATTGCCCGAGAAGCGGTGGCAGACAATGCAGCGGGCCGCAGCGAACGTTCGTTCGCCGTGTGCGAAGTTACGGCTGCCGGGCTTGAGGCCGTCCGTGGCGGCTGTGAGGACGTCCGCGACCGTCCACTTCCTGCCCGGGCCCTCCGGCTTCGGCAGGGGTGGGGGCACGTAAGGCTTGCGGACCCCGCTCGCCTCCAGCGCCAGCTTTTCGGTGTCGGTGAGCCCATCAAGGCTCTCGGTCTCAATGTTCGACAGGAACTTCTGGAAGCTGTTGCCCCCGACCCACTCCCGGCTTCGGGCGAACCAGTCGAGGTACGCCCGCCGGTCTTCGACCGACCACAACTCCTTCTCCTTCACGGCTCGCAGTGCGTAGGCATAGTGGATCTGGATCAGGTCGGAGCGACGTTCCAAGGACGAGCGGACGGCCGACCCATAGTCGGCATTTCGCTCAACGAGCCGGCGGAGATCGTCTTCGTCCGGAGCAAGATTGGTCACGTCGGCCGAGCCGGTGGGTGCCGCGAGCAGGCCCACGAGCTGCGACACGATTCCGGGTGCTCGGACGGCGACGAGCAGGTTGGCCAGTTCGCGATCGAGATCAAACGAGCCGGACGGAAAAAACGGGGCGAATTGTTCCGCGATCCGAAGCTTCACCTCGGCAGAGGGATCGCCGAGTCGCACGATCGCCAACTCGCAGGCCCGGGCGAGGTCGAGGCGGCCCGCGTCATCGAGCGCGTCAGGATCAATTGCATCG
>Ga0194055_10000920_pt1 | contig 23898 bp, 22 predicted proteins | sample SepL449m_MetaG_FD_155482 | JGI IMG/M metagenome (GOLD analysis project Ga0194055, IMG submission 155482) | Anoxic zone freshwater microbial communities from boreal shield lake in IISD Experimental Lakes Area, Ontario, Canada - Sep2016-L442-9m | ecosystem: Environmental > Aquatic > Freshwater >... | reverse complement strand
CTCCAATGACGATGTGGAATCGCTGTTAATTGAGCAAGGCCTGGTTCCATCGGCGGCGGAAGCGAAATTTGCTTCGACGTTGAGTGAAGGAAGTCTGACGATCGCTCGTCAATTGCTGCAGCCTGAATTGCGCGAAATGCGAACGACGCTCTACTCGACGCTTTCTCAGAAATCGTTCAGCGGTCTGACTCTTGCTCGAACCCTGATGGAAGGAATCGACAAGATGAGTGCGGATACGCCTGAACAGCGAGTCAACGCGAATTGGCTGATTCGTTTCGCAGTGGAATATTACCGATCAGCCCTGCGAATCCTCAGTCAGTCGGATCGCAGCAGTAGCGGTGCGGATAGCAATGTTGCGGAAGTGCGCGGCTGGGCAGCGGCAGTGGCAACGCGAGGCGATGCCATGGAATTGATCGGCAGTCTGATCGAACGTGCGATTGATGCGTCGAGCCACATCGAACAAAACGTGCCGGTTCCACTTTGCCTGGAATCTTTGCTGGACGATCTTTCGCGGATGACTCGGGAACCGCTGATGAACGCTGATAAACGCTAATGTGGGAATGAAGGGGAATGAATGGGAATGAATCAGTGCTTATGCACTCAGGTTGCGGTGTTTCAAATTCCGCACCATCGGATCCCAGGTTTGACGTTACGACAATCTTACCGTGAATCATCATTCGCCATTCCTGCAGCATTCACCATATTTGGTACTCGTGTTGAGTCGAATTCATCAACTCCCTGAAATCATCGCGTTTCATTCTCATGAGCGTTTATCTGCGTTCATCAGCGGTTCGCCCGATCTGCCCTTTCCTGAAACTCGCAGTTCAGACAGAATTCCGTGACAGGAGTTCACTATGTTACGCAGACTCTTCTACTGCTTTTGCACTTGGCTGGCGGTCAGTTCGACCAAAGCTGTCGCAGAGGATGTTCCCAAGTCCATCGCGCCTAAGCAGCCGCAAGCATTGATCGGGGAAAGTGCCATGAAGACGATGGGGGGACGACAATTCTGGGGGGACGTGCAGTTCTACCATGGTTGGCGGATTCAGCAAAACGTTTTCACACAGCACTATCGATTGCTCGACGTCAACGATAACCGTCATGCGTGGGGAACGCTGCAGGAATGTCAGAACGCACTCAGCGAGATTCGGACCAGGAATAAGCTGCCACCGATGCAAGGAAACGGCGTAATCCTGTTGCACGGGATGCTGCGTTCGTCGAAATGCATGTCCACGATCGCCGCGGCGGCAAAAGAAGCCGGGATTCAGCCGTTTCTCTTTGATTACCCAAGTACACAGATCGCGATCCCTGACGCCGCAGGTTATTTGGCGAAATCCATCCAATCGCTCGAGGGACTCGATGAACTGTACATCGTCGCCCACAGCATGGGTGGCCTGGTGACACGTGCGTACTTCGCCGGGGAACCTGATCCAAGGATCAAGCGAGTGGTCATGATTGGAACCCCCAATCATGGTGCCGAGTTGGCGGACCTGCTTTATCAAAACCCGATCATACGCACGGTTACCGGCCCTGGCGGGCGGCAACTGGTGACCAGTGATGCAGGGTTGATACCGATGCTGCCCGTCCCGAGTTGCGAATTCGCCGTCATTGCCGGAGCCCGCGGAAACACTGCCGGATGGAATCCCTTCATTCCGGGGGATGACGACGGAACCGTAACGGTGGAAAGTACGCGCCTGGTTGGTGCGACTGATTTCTCGACGGTACCGACCACTCACACGTTTCTGCTTTCGAATCCTGATGCGATCAGTTACGCCTTGCGATTTCTGAACGAAGGGCGGTTATGTGCAGGCCGCGCATGCCAGCCAATAACTGCTCCTGAATGACCTTTCATGTCGTCTTCGCAAAGGTCGCTATCGCGAAGCGTATGCCGATCCTGCAAGATGGCTTCCATTCGCCTGAGCGATTCCCGACTCCATGCATTCCCGGACCATTTCTGCAGCCCGCAACAAGTCTTCCTTTGTCACATCCAGATGAGTACAGGCACGCAGACGTTGTGGGCCGCTGGGATTGATCTTTACTCCGCGTTCGAGCAATCGAGCCGACAACTGCGCAGACGTTCCCCGGTCTGAAGCGACTTCAAAAAAGACCAGGTTCGACTCGACGTTCTCGACGTGAATCTTGATTCCGTCGATTTGTGCAATCGCCTGAGCAAATGTCTTGGCATTATCGTGGTCGATCTGCAGCCGACGGACATTGTGTTCCAGGGCGTAGATCGCTGCCGCAGCCATCATTCCCGCTTGTCGGAGCGCTCCACCAAATAACTTCCGGGCACGCCGAGCCCGGTAAATCGTGCCCGCATCTCCAACCAGAATCGAACCCATGGGGCAGCCGAGTCCCTTGGAAAAGCAGATCGAAATTGAGTCGGCATAGCGGGCAAATTCCTTGACTGTGTATCCCTGGGCGATCGCTGCGTTAAACAGGCGCGCTCCATCGACGTGGACTTTCAACCCATGTTCATGTGCCCAGTTACCAACGCGAGCCATTTGAGCGAGCGGCCAGGCGCGCCCGCCGCCGTGATTCGTCGTATTTTCAACGCAGACCAGCCGTGTCACGCAGTAGTGCTGATTGTCCGGACGGACCTTTCCCTCGAGATCTTCGACGTCGAAAATTCCGAATTTCCCATGCAGCAGGCGGGCCGAAACTCCGCTCAAGGCCGCCGCCCCGCCAGCTTCGTAATTGACGATGTGGCCCGATTCGTCGATCAGGATTTCGTCACCCTGCTGACAGTGAGCGCGGACTGCCATCTGGTTCGACTGAGTTCCGGAGCAGTTGTAGACCGCGGCCTCTTTTCCCAGCAGATCCGCCACCATTTTTTCCAGCCGGTTGACTGTCGGATCTTCGCCTGACATATCATCGCCGACTTCGGCGTCGAAAATGGCCTGTCGCATGGCGGCAGTTGGCTTCGTCACAGTATCGCTACGCAGGTCAATGATGTCCGCAGACATATCCAGGCGCTCCAGTGGTCAATATGGGGGGTGGCTCCCCTTGGTTCAGAAACGTCGATACACTCTACCGACGAGTGCCGCTTGAGTCCAAAGCAGGCGGTCTCATTCCGGACTTTCCGGCGGGAAGAATTGCTGCCCAGTTTCCTTTTGCTTACCCGATACCGGGTGGGCTCATGACAAAGAGTGATCGTGACGCTGTCCATTCCAACAATTGACTGTTCCACCCAGGACCCTGTCCAGGCCCTTGCCGAATTACGACGGAAATTGAGTCCTTCGGGCGATATTGTTTCCGAGGCTGGAAAACAACGGACGATTGAATTGTTCGGCGAACCACTCGTTCCGCGCCAGGTGGTTGAGCGGATTTGTGCCGATGTCCGCCAGCGAGGTCTTGCCGCCGTCCTGGAATACACGGAAAAGCTCGATCGCAAGCAGTTGACTCTGGAATCGATGCGAGTTTCTGCGGAGGAACTCCGTGAAGCTCATGCCGCCGCAGATCCAAAGTTTCTGCGTACCATTCGCACGATCTGTGGAAACATCGCCGAGTTTCAGTCGCGGATTCTTCACGAGGATGTCCGGTTAATCCGGCAGGACGGAACGAGCCGGGTGGAATTGCGTCAGCGGTATCTCCCTTTGAAACGGGTTGGCATCTGTGTTCCCGGAGGTGCCGCGGCCTATCCTTCGACCGTCCTGATGACAGCAGTTCCCGCGAAGACTGCCGGGGTAAAAGAGATCGCAGTTGTGGTCCCGCCGACGGAGTTTGGTGGATACAACCCGTCGTTACTCGCGACATGTGCCGAAGTTGGTATTACCGAGGTTTATCGGATCGGTGGTGCTCAGGCCGTGGCTGCCATGGCGTACGGCGTCGAAGGGTTGCCACGTGTCGACAAGATTGTCGGCCCGGGAAACCTGTTTGTTGCACTCGCAAAGCAGCACGTGTTCGGGGAAGTCGATATCGACAGTATCGCGGGGCCCAGCGAAGTGATCCTGTTGGCGGATGATTCCGCAGATCCGAAATACGTGGCAGCCGATTTGATTTCACAGGCAGAGCACAGCCCCGGTTCCGGCGTGCTGATCACCTGGCATGCCCCGTTGATCGAGGCGGTAAAGACGGAACTTGCACTTCAATTGAAAAAACTGCCGCGTGGAGAATTGGCATTGGCGAGCCTGAATGATTACGGCGCGTTGATTCTGGCGAAGGATGCAATCCAAGCCGCAGAACTGACGGATCTAATGGCGCCGGAACATCTGCATATTTCGACGCGCGAACCCGAACAGATGCTGAACCGTATTCAAAACGCCGGCGCGATCTTCCTGGGACATTTCACTCCTGTTGCCGTCGGAGACTACTTCGCAGGCCCATCGCACGTACTTCCCACCGGCGGAACCGCACGGTTTGCCAACGGGCTCTGCGCAAACGATTTTCTCAAGCGTTCCAGCGTCATCTGGTACAACCATGATGCCTTGGAAGAAGCGGCAGAAGACATCCGGAGATTGGCTGCGGTGGAGGGCCTCACAGCTCACAGTGCCAGCGTGGATGTCCGCCTGGAAGAATGAGTGAGAAGGAGTAAGTCATGTCCATCGATATCGGTTGGGTAACGCATTGCAGGCACCCCAACCCCAGACGCCGTCGAATTCTACATATTCTTACCCCAATTAGCGCTCATCAGTGTTCATCAGCGGTGCCCAACTCGGTCATCTCCGCACCAACGTGCACTTTGCGATCAGTTGCGATTACAAATTCGAAGCAGGCGTGCGGACTGACGCATAATCGCCGACATGATTCGCAACGCTATCCAATAAGTTCCGGAATCGGTGAGCCTGAATCGAGTAACTGCGTCGGTCGTCCCGCGAAGTCATTGATTTTCTGCTGGTAATCAATCCCCAGTGCGTGATAAAGCGTTCCAATGACGTTTTGCGGTCCGACCGCGCGGGCTGTTGGTCGCTCCCCGCGCCAATCTGTCTGGCCAATGACCTGTCCACCGGGGATCGCCCCTGCAAACAGCGCGAAACTGGCGTCTGGCCAGTGATCTCGACCTGCCAGTGAGATTTTGGGAGTTCGACCAAACTCACCCCAGACGAGTACCAGCACTTCGCGATCAAGTCCTCGTTCATGAAGATCGCTGACGAGGGCATGAACGCTGCGGTCCAGCAGTGGCAACATACTCTTCAAGCTGTGCCAGATACTCTTGCCTCCCACCTGTTGGATCACGTTTCCATGATGATCCCACAGTCCCATTCGCAATGTAACAACAGGGACACCTGCTTCAACCAGGCGTCGTGCCAGCAGGAACTTCTGGCTGTCCCAGACCGAGTCGGCCTGTGTTCCGACATAGATGAACTTGTCGTCCCTTTTCCCGTAGCGATCCAGGACCGACTGCGGTTCCTTACTGAGATCAAACGCGTCACGAGTTCTGGCTGAGGTCATGATGTCGAAGGCGCGGGCGGTGAAGGCGTCAGAGTCCTGTAACTGGCGACTCGAATTCCGTTGCATCCGATCAAAGGATTGCAGCAACTGCTTGCGGCCTTCAAATCGCTGCGACGTGATCGACTGCAATAACTTGAGATTACGGACTCCTTCACCACCCGCAATGTGCAGTGGCGAATGCGCCGCGCCGGTGAATCGCGGATTCTCGTAACTCGTCAGACCTTCGCTGTACTCCAAGCTGACGTAGGGAGGAATCGATGCTTCCTGTTCGCGGAAATAACTGATAACCGACCCGAATGATGGTCGCTGCTGAGATTTGGGAAACCCTGTGTAGACTTCTTCCAGTTCGTGCTGCATCGGCTCGACAAATTGGACTGATCGAACGAGTGCCAGTTTGTCGGCAATTTGTGCCTGCAGGGGCAGATGTTCACAAACATCAAACCCGGGGACATTCGACTGGATCGGTCGGAATTCGCCGCGATACTCGATCGGTGCATCTGGCTTTGGGTCATATGTGTCCAGATGACTTGGACCACCCGACAGGCAGACCATGATCACGGATCGGGGTTGAGTTCCCGTCGCCGCTTCAGCCCGCAGTTTCAGGATGTTGGCCAGTGACAATGATCCAACACCAGCCATTCCAAGTTGCAAGAACTCGCGTCTGCCGATTGCTGGGGTATGGTTTCCACACGTCATAAACATTCGATTGGCCCTTACGAATGAATCCGTGGCGAGTTTCTGGAAGACGCGACTTGATGAAACACTCTATTACGTCGACCTGCGAGGCCCGGTTTCAAGAAGCATCACGCGGTACTTGGCTGAAATCGTGCAAAAAAAACGAGAATGCGGGGCCAACCAAATCGTTCGCCCCGCATTTCGTACCAATTACTTGTTGTTAGCGGTGATCCCCGGCCAATCGTCGGTCCGGAATGGTGTCAGCGGCAATCCCGCTCGTGAATACATGTTCACGACTGGATTATTGGCCCAGCCATAACGCACGGATTCCGGCTCAGGAACCTTATCGCTGGAAACGGCGATTTTTCCATCCGGCAGAATCTTTGCGCTGGCCCAGACAAATTTCTTGTCAGCGCCGGCAATCGCAAAGCCTCGAGGTTCAGGAACATCAAACGGACGCCAGCCTCCGTCGACATGATCAAACGTCAGAACGATCTGTCCTGCCGCTTTCTCCATCGACTTGTATTGAGGGCTGTGATACGAAACCTTGACTCCATAGTCCTTGGCCAAGGCCCATCGAGCCAGTCGACGACCGACATCGACTTTGTTCATCGGATGAATGTCTTTCCCTTCACCGATATCGATGATCACTGCTTCACCGGTATTAGGCAGCTTGGACATGGTCATCGTCTGGGCTTCACGCAGTTCCGCCCAGTTGCTATCGCCTGGCTCAGGTCGTTCGCCAGTGAAGTCAGCCAACTGAACCCAATAGAACGGGAAGTCGCCTTGACCCCAATCGTCACGCCAGTTCTTGATCATCAGCGGGAACAGGTCACGATACTGGTAGGCACGGTCCGCATTCGATTCCCCTTGATACCAGATTGCTCCCTTGATGCCGTAGCCCAGGTGCGATGACAGCACGCCGTTGTAAATGTTCGCAGGTCGGTGATTGCCACCAAGTTGACCGCGCAGTTGCGCGTGCTGCTTCTTTTCATCGTCAGTCAGACCTGCGACCTTCGCTTCCAAGGCTGCGAACTGAGCTTCCGTAGCCGTCCAACGGTCGAGCATGGGCTTGTATTTTTCATCTTTTGCCAGCAGGTCGCGGCGAACCCAGGCTTCGGCCGCCGAGCCACCCCACGCGTTATTGATCAGACCGACAGGAACATCCAGCGTCTGCTGCAACTGGCGTCCAAAAAAGTATCCGACGGCCGAGAAACCACCGACGTTTTCCGGAGTGCAAACCATCCATTTGCGATCGTGAGTCCAGATCGGTTCTTGCGTCCCGACCTGAGGGAAATTGATCATGCGAATCTTGGGATTCTTCGCCGTCAACTTTTCCAGGTCAGGATCGTTCGAGGCATTGACGGACCATTGCATGTTCGACTGGCCCGAACAGATCCAGACCTCACCGACGAGAACGTCGACAAACGTGATTTCGTTCTGGCCTTTGACCTTCAATTCGTGGGGACCGCCAACAGCCAGCGGATCAAGCATGACGTGCCATTTGCCATCGGCAGCGGCAACAGTCTGTTTCGACTGGCCATCGATCGAAACCGTCACGGCCTCTCCAGCAGCAGCCAGACCCCAGACCTTATTCTTCTGTCCATGCTGCAGAACCATGTGGTTGCTGAAAATGTTCGGCAGCTTCACGTCCGCCTGGACAGCCTGCCCCAGGCCCAGCAGTGCCATACCGACCAGTGCCCAATTCCGCATCCCTCGCCATAGTGCCATGAATCGTTCCTCACGCGCGTTGTCGATCTCGCCAATCCCGTCGTCACTCCAGACACGGGAACCGAAGCTGAGTATATCGGAGTTCGTCGATGGGGGGGAGCGAGCGGGGAGCTTTGGGCGGTCAGCTTTCAGCAATCAGCCTTCAGGAATGAGGTGTGAATGACATTTTTCGTTTTTTTGCTGACCGCTGACCGCTGACCGCTGAAAGCTGGTCCGCGACTTGGCAGAATTAGCCAATATGAGTTCAAACGTGACTGACATTCTGACCGCAAACATTCGCCGAATCCGCGCGCGGATCGCGGCTGCCTGTGCGCGCGTCGGGCGCGATGTGCAGGATGTCACTATGGTTGCTGTCACCAAATATGCAGACATCGAGTCGGTTCGGGAATTGGTGAGTTTGGGAGTCACGGAATTTGGTGAAAGTCGCCCACAGCAGTTGGTCTCTCGCTCGGAACAGTTGCCGGTATCCGTTCATTGGCATCTGATCGGCCATCTGCAACGCAACAAAATCGATATGGTCTTGCCGGCGGTCTCACAGATTCATTCCGTCGATTCCGTGCGTTTACTGGAATCGCTGAACAGCAGTGCCCGGAAACTTGGCGTCCGGCCGCGACTGTTGCTGGAAGTCAATGTGTCGGGTGAGACTTCCAAGGACGGTTTTGCACCGTCTGATCTTCTGGCTGCTTGGCTCACGATAAGCGAGTTGGAATCCGTCGAGGTCGGCGGGTTAATGACGATGGCGCCGCATTCCGAGGATCTGACAGACGTTCGCCGAGTGTTTCGCGAATTACGCGAATTGCGAGATCGCCTGGCAATGGAATCTGGCGGGACGCGTTCGTTACCAGACCTTTCGATGGGGATGAGTGGTGACTTTGAAATCGCCATCGAAGAAGGTGCCACAATCGTGCGCATCGGCAGCAGTCTGTTCGAAGGGATCCCTGAACGCTGATCCCTGACCGCTTCAAGAAAGGACCGCAAAGAGAGATCTTTGCTCAAGACGCATGAAAAACATGACTGTGATTGCAGCGTGGTTGATGACACTCTCTGCTTGTGCAGTTCATGCACAGGGTGAGGTTCCCGGTGGCAAGGGGCCGGCAGAACTCGTTTTTCAAAACGGCTCGATTTACACCGTTGATGCGATCCGCAGTTGGGCCGAAGCGGTAGCCATTCGTGAGGGACGGATTGTTTATGTCGGCACAAAGGCGGGAGTCGCACCGCTCATCGGACCGAAGACTCGGACGATCGATCTGCAGGGCAGAATGCTTCTGCCGGGCTTTCATGATTCGCATGTCCATCTGATTGGCGGCGGAATTGAGTTGGCTGAATGTGATATCAATGGCATGACAATGCTGGAGCAGATCCAGAATGCGCTCAGGCAATATGCAGATAAGAATCCTGACAAGAAATGGCTTCGTGGTGGTGGTTGGCCGCTGACATTGGAGTACGGAAATCCGCGTAAGGAATTGCTCGATGCGATCGTCGCCGATCGTCCTGTCATCCTTGATGCGTTTGATGGTCATTCCAGTTGGGCCAATACCCGGGCACTGCAAATTGCTGGAATCACCAAAGACACACCAGACCCGCCGCGTGGCCGGATCGAACGCGATCCGAAGACGGGCGAACCAACCGGCACGCTTCGTGAAGCCGCCTCGCAACTGGTGGTCAACAAGATTCCTCCGTATACCCACGACGAGAACGTCGCCGGATTGCGGCGCGGGATGGAACTTGCCAACAGCTTCGGGATCACTTCAGTTCAGGAAGCTGCCGCACGTGATCGGCATCTGGAAGCACTGGGCGAATTGGATCGATCAAACCGGTTGACTCTCCGGGCCGTGGCATCGATGCGAGTGGACCCCGCAAAATATGAATCTCAAATGGCACAGTTCGTTGATTGGCGAAAGAAGTATCAGGGGAAGCGCCTGCGAGCCATTTCCGCGAAGATATTTCTGGATGGTGTGATTGAATCGCGCACTGCATCACTGCTGGAACCGTATCTGGGTGGCGATGATCGGGGATGGCTGAACTTTGAACCGGAAGTGCTGAAGCCACTTGCCGCAGAACTGGATCGACTCGGCTTCCAGATCCATATTCATGCGATCGGTGATCGCGCCGTTCAATGTTCCTTCGATGCCTTGGAATTTGCGCGAGCCCGTAACGGAAGTCGAGATTCGCGGCACCACATGGCACATATCCAATTGTTCCATCCCTCAGATCTGGTGCGATTTCAAAAACTCAATGTCGTCGCCAATTTTCAGCCCTTCTGGGCCTGTGCTGATGACTACATCGTGAAAATGACGGAACCGATTCTCGGCCCCGAACGTTCACGGTGGCTCTATCCGATTCGCACCGTCGCCAATACGGGGGCGATTGTGGTGGGGGGGAGTGACTGGTCCGTGACAACCATGAATCCACTCGACGCAATTCAGGTCGCAGTCACGCGGCGAGGTCTGCAGGAGGGACCGGGAACTCCCTGGATTCCTGAGGAAGTCGTCGACCTGCCACTGATGATTGCGGCCTATACAATCAACGGAGCGTATGTCAATTTTCAAGAAACTGAAACCGGTTCGATCGAAGTCGGAAAGGCGGCCGACCTGATTGTGCTCGATCGCAACCTGTTCGAGGTTCCGCGGCATGAGATTCATAAAGTGAAGGTTGAGACGACCTATCTGGATGGCCAAGTGGTCTATCAGCGGAAATCCGATTTACGCCCGAATCCGTGATGGTATTCTCCACCACTGACGAAAAGACTGTTTGAATTCCACAGACGCTCTTGAGCCGTTACATCGGTGATGAGACCTTTGATCGTAGGACTGGGAGACTTGTAATGTCCATGGGTTTGCGACCGACCACGGCAGTTTTCCTCATGATGTGTGCCGCTGTTACCCTATTTATGGCCGCAGGTTCTGCGGAAGAGTCTCGTCCGCTCCCCCCTGCTGCCAAGCGTGCCGTCGACTTTGCAAAAGACATTAAACCGCTTTTTCGTGACACGTGTTACAAGTGTCACGGCGCATCGAAGAAAGAATCCGGGTTGCGTCTGGATCGTCGGGACGATGCCTTGAATGGTGGTGACGGAGGCCCGGCGTTTGTCGCCGGGAAGAGCGCCGAAAGCCTGTTGATCAAGTACGTTGCTGGTCTTGATCCCGATGTGGTCATGCCCCCTGAAGGTGAAAAGCTGTCTGATGATCAAATCGGCCTGTTACGAGCCTGGATCGATCAAGGAGCGAAATGGCCTGAAGGGGAATAGTTGGCGAAGGCGGCGCAGTTGGCGGTATGGTCGGTCGCGGGTTGATCGCCGATTGTCATGGGAATGATGGGAAGAATTGGATTTATGGGATCTTTGATGCTGAATTGCCAGATGGCATGATTCACATTCTTCCCATGATTCCTGTCGGCTTCAATCCGCCTTATGACATTCGGGCGACGTGCCATGTCACCAGAGGAAGAGCCTTCCATAACAGGTACGCCACAGGTCCGGCATACAACACGCTATCCATCAGGTCGAGTAGTCCGCCGAATCCCGGCAACAATCGGGCGGAATCCTTCTTTCCCACATCTCGCTTGATCAACGATTCGCACAGATCACCAATCAATCCCGTGACCCCCAGGATCAATCCGTAGAAAGCCGATGCGATCCAGAATGGCGGTGCCCAGGGCTGACTGCGGTCTGGTGAGAACAACGGAGTGGCAAACTGCAGCCAGGCGACGGCACTCGCTGCGGAACCGACGAGGGCACCGACGGCTCCTGCCCAGGTCTTACCGGGTGACAGATGCGGAACCATCTTTCGCTTCCCGAAGAGTCGGCCGAAGAAATACGCACCGACGTCGCCCCCTTTGACGACGACCAGCAGCGATCCAATGACCAGGTAGCCCGCATCGGCCCCGGCGACCCATCGCAGTTGACTCGCAACCCCCAGCAGGACTCCGATGTAACTGATGATCAGCAGTTCACAGCCGAGTGTTTCCATACTCGCGCCTGGCTCGCGATACCGATACGTTGCCAGCAGGAACATTCCCAGAATCGTCAGCGAATAGGCAAGCATGACCTGCGCGAGAGTATTATCGTCCGATGGGATCTTGATCGGCATATGTCCAAATCGTCCCCACCAGGCTGCCGCTGCGACCAGCACACAGGATGCGGTGACGATAATCCGATTGGGGGTGAATGAACGGGTCCAGAGCAGATCGACCATTTCACCTGCGCCGCGCATCGCCAAGACGATCACCAGTACCAGCAATATCGGCGCAGATTCCCCCAGCCGCGCGTCCAGCCAGAACAGGCCGAAGAACGACGGAATCAGCACCGCCGAAACTGCAAGTCGCCACAAAAGCATAGTGTTGTCGAAAACGTCAAAGTAGATTCGTCAGTGCCGAGAGACGGTGATCGTGTGAATCCCACACGAACAATGCTCCCATACCCCGGGCCATGACCATCGCAATCACCTCTATTGTCTCGCCACGGGCCATCGGTCGGGTTGGACCCAAACAAAAAGTCATGACAAGTCACTAGTCTGTCGACTTTCAACTCGATAAGCCACCAAACCGCCGGTCTCGAGCCGCAAAATCTCGAAACGACTGATGCAGGTCATCGATCGAAAACTCGGGCCAGCACTTTTCGGTTACCCACAATTCTGCATAACTGATCTGCCACAGCAGGTAATTGCTGATCCGCATCTCGCCCGCCGTTCGCAAAACGAGATCGGGATCGGACATCCCGGCCGTATACAAATGCTGTGCGAAGATCTCTTCGTCGATCTTGTCTGCCGCCAACGTCCCGGCAGCGACTTTTTCGGCAATCGCACGTGCGGCATCGACCAGTTCGCCACGACTGCCATAGTTCACGGCCAGGCATAAACGCATCCCGGTATTGTCACGACTGACTTCGCAGGTCTGGGCGATCTCACGCAACACCCCGTCCCCCAAGCCATCGCGTCGACCGATCACCGCAAACCGCAAGTTCTGGCGGATGATCTCTGATCGTTCTTCGACCAGATACTGTTCCAGCAACTGCATCAGCAGTTTCAATTCCAACGGAGGTCGTTTCCAGTTTTCGCTGCTGAAGCAATACAGCGTGAGTTGGTCCAGTCCCAGTCGTGAGCATTGTTCTACGACATTTCGTACGGTGGACACGCCGCGCCGATGTCCTTCGATCCGTGGTAACCCACGCGATTGCGCCCAGCGGCCGTTACCATCCATGATGATTGCCACATGTCGCGGCAAACGATCCGCTCGCAAACCGAACTCTTCAATCTGCTGAACAGTATAGGGATCGTCGGCGGATCGGCGAAGTGCAACTGTGGACTGGCCTGTGCCTGCGGGACTGTTCCCCGCGAGGGGACTGTCAGAACCCGATTGGCCGGCAACATTTTCGAGATCAACCGGATTGGCAGATTCGATAATGTCGACCGTTTTTGAAATCGGTATGGATTCCATCAGCGGTCTCCCAGGCATCATCACACGGCGGCCGACTCGGTCCGCAGATCGAATCAGGCCATTGGAATCAGACGAGAATCTTCGTCTTCAAAGGTCATGTCATCATACGAATCAAACACGGAAACAGCATTGGTCGTGGACGGTCGTTTTGAAGGATGCGAAGGAAGATACAAAACTTCTTCGCGGTAAGTCGGCGAGGCATCAGGATCAATGATTGCCAATCGCACACAGTCATCCTGGACCTCCAGAACATTGACCTGCACGTTCTCGCCAATCACCAAACCTTGTTCGACACCACGCGTATAAACTCGCATCGCGCGCCCTCATGACATATGTTCGTTCGGATGTGTATCGGTTAACCAGAACCGACTCATGGGGCGACATTCTGCCGAGAGACCATAACGAGAGCAAGCAGAAAAATGAGACTTCGCGAATCTGGGAAACGAAGGTCTTGCATCTCTTGACAGATCGTGTTTGTGCATGTCATTGACACGTGTCCAAATCGATGGCTGACAACACGACGCAACAGGTGATCTCTTGATCAAATGTTGTGTTCAAGGGACAAACGTACTTGACTTTTTTTCGAGAACCACTGCATGAAACTGTTAATCCATCCGGCTGTTGATCAAGCCAGACTCGATCGCATCCGTCAATTGTCGCCTGATCTGTTTGTTGCCAATGTCAATGAACCTGCAGACGCAATTCGGGAAGTTGTTGATGCCGATGCTTTCTTTGGCAAGCTGACACCGGCTCTTCTTTCACATGCAAAACAACTTCGCTGGGTCCAATCCCCGACTGCGAGCCTCGAACATTATCTGTTTCCGGAACTCGTCGAACATCCCTGTCAACTCAGCAACATGCGAGGCCTGTTCTCAGATGTGATTGCGGATCACGTGATGGGAATGGTGCTCTGTTTTGCCCGCAATCTGCACATCTACATTCGACAGCAGCAAGAAGGAAAGTGGTCACCCGTCGGCGATTCCTCGTATGTCACGAATTTTGTCAATGCTCCTGGGACGGTGACGCCGATCGACCGTGCGCACCAGCATCTGTCGGATTTAACACTGGGTGTCGTCGGTGTTGGAGCCATTGGGGCAGAGATTTTGCGCCGTGCGGCCGCCTTCGGAATGAAACTTCGTGGTGTTGATCCGGTACACCGCTCGGTTCCCGAAACACTCGACGATGTCTGGCCCGTCAGTCGCCTGCACGAACTGCTGGCAGAATCCGATTACGTCGTGATTGCGGCTCCGCATACTCCCGAAACGGAAAAGTTGTTTCGCCGGTCTGTCATCCAGCAGATGAAGCGGACGGGAATCTTGATCAACATCGGACGCGGCGCGATTGTCGATCTCGCTGATCTTGTACAGTCGCTCCAGGCAAAAGAAATTGCCGGCGCAGCTTTGGATGTCTGTGAAGTCGAACCTCTACCGAGTGATCACCTGCTGTGGCGGATGCCCAACGTCATCATCACTCCTCACGTTGCTGCCGCATCGACGCGCGTGCCAGAACGTCATCTGGAAACCCTGCTCGAAAACATTCGCTTATTCATGCGCGGCTTGCCACCAGCCACTCTGGTCGACAAACGAAAGTGGTACTGATGAGGTTCCAATCGCGGTCCTTCGATGGATCGCGGGGGCTCATTCAAGTCCGGCATTTTGGTATACTCACTTTTTTACTGACCGCTGAAAGCTTCCTTGCAATTGACGATTAGGCTGTTTAGTGTGCGCGTCGTCAATGCGATGCAAATTTCGTCGAGATTTCACACGTGAGAATGGGTTGATGGCAAAGCGTAAACCGTCGGAATCTGAGCCTGCTGTTTCGTTCGAGCAATCGCTGTCAGAATTACAGTCGATTGTTGCGGATCTCGAAGATGGATCCCTGGGTCTGGAGAGCTCGCTGGAGCGATTCGAAAAAGGGATTGGGCTGCTGCGGACCTGTTATTCAATCCTGGAATCTGCTGAGGCCAAGGTGGAAGTTCTGACGCGTTTCAACGGGGAAGCGGCACCAGATACGGCACCGTTTGATACGACAGCCACATTCAAGCCAGGCGTCGAATCGGCGTCGTCGCGTGGAACGGTCGCCGAGGATGACGAGGGTGATTCCGAAGGATCAAAGGCGTCGTTGTTCTAGTCCATAGCCAAAGGCTGCCGAAAATTGATTCGGTCGTGCAAAAGCATGTGCACGCAACGTCATGCCGTGAATGACTGACAATGGAGGTTCCTTACCGTGTGGTTCACTGAAAATCCCTGGCCTCCCATAGTTATTTCCGCGTTGATTGCGCTCGTCTTCCTCGGAATGTGGAATTCCAATCGTCGCGGGTTGCATCTGGTGATCGCTCTGGGGTTCGTTGGACTCTGTTTTGGACTCTATCCGCTGGAACGATCCATCATTACAGAAGGCGAGCGAGTGCAGCTTCGGGTCGAACAACTCTGTTTTGATTTTCGCGACAAGAAGGATATTCGCGGTTACGTTTCCGATACCCGGGAAGATCTGAAGACACTTTTTGAAGAGGCGGGGCAGCTCATCACGATCCAGTCCGATCTGCGATTGAGTGATTTCAGTACCCGTCTTCTCAACGAAGGCCAACGTGCCACCGTTCATTTTCGCGCGAATGCTACGGTCAGAATTCGTGATGCTGGCGATGTTGGATATCAGCCCGCTCGACTGATTTTGACCTTGGAGCGTGAAAAGGGGGAATGGAAAATCATCGAAGTCGAGCGACTGAATCCGATCAACGGCAAGCGAATGGGGACGCTGGAACAGTCTGCCGGTTAAGTTTCTGTGCGCAGGCGGCTCCGCAATTGTCGACGCGAACCCATTGAACGGCTGGTCAGTTGCATGTGTTGTTCCGTGATCCGGAAACGTTCGCATGAGCCATCTCAGACGTACCGCCATCGTGATGTCTCGATTGCCGCGGCTGATCGACCCGCACGCGACGTGGGTAGTTGGCTTGCGAGCCGCCATTCAGCGAGTGAAAGAGCGGGGTGATCTGCTGGTGCTCGTTGAAGGAACTGCCGGATTTGATTTTGTTCGCCGCGCTGCAGAACGAGCCGGGGTCCCCATTGAAATTGTCACCCCCGAACCGGCTACTGACATGCCGGGCGACGTAACCGCGGTTCCGAGTCGTGATCGAACACTGGTGCAGTCTGCGAATACAGTCCTGGTCCTGGGGACTCGCACCAACGGTAATATTCATCGAGTCCTGTGCGAGCGGCTTAACACAGGCGGGGCTGTTGAACTGGTCGAACTGGAGGGTCTGCAACCACGAGCCGTCCGCGAAGACTTGATCAGCCATGGTGCTCTTTTATGGGTTCCGCCACAGATTGGCCCGCTCCCGCAGGTCGCGTCAAACAGACCACAACCTCCCAATGTCATTGAAATCGTTCCGTTTCCCTCGGTCGAAGAATGGACGTTCTTGTCGCATACCACGCGAGCGTGTGCTGGTCCGTGGCCTGGTGAGTCACACACCGAGTACGTCGATTCACTGCTCGAAGGACAGGACTCTGCCGATCATTCCGCTGTCGCAACGCTGACCCGAATTATCACTCAGCGGAAATTAGTTGCGGGGAATCGAACGATTCGGGGCGAATATCCGATGGTCTGTTTGACCGAAGTACCACTTCTCGAACTGCCACACCTTCGCCAATTCCGGACTCATCGAACGCGTTGGGACTTCGAACCATTTGGGCTTTGCCTGCGAAAACAATGGCTGATTGACCGTGGAGCGCGCCCTGTCATTTACGGAGACGAACGATTGTGGGATGAGTTAACAGACGCTGATCGTCCGTTCTTTCAACGAAATCATCCTGCGAGAATTGATTCTGCGGCGGGCCGACAGGAAATCGATTGGTCGGTCGAACGCGAATGGCGACATCAGGGTGATCTGGATCTCAGCGAACTCGGGGCAAGTGACGCGTTGGTATTCGTTCCGAACTTCCAGGCTGTTGAGCATCTAGCAATGGTTTCTCCGTGGCCACTGACTCTCTGGCCTGATCCATCGTTCTTGATGCCGAGGGATTGAACACGTGTCGGATTTGGTGTCGCAATAGACATCACATCGGGAGAACCACATATTGATGACTGATGAATACCGCCGGTGCACCAGCGCCTGGCGGAGGAAACTCAAACCGGACGCGATCGCGTTCTGACGAATTGTGACATTCACACGGGGCAATCATGGGATCGCAATTGAATTCAGCAGCATTGGAACGAACGGCATCATCGCGACTCGGTTCGCTCGATGCCTATCGTGGCTTCGTGATGATCTGCCTGGCTGCCAATGGATTCGGAATTGCTGCGACGGCAAAAAACTTCCCAGACAGCCCCGTCTGGCAGGCGTTGAAATATCAGTTCGATCATGTCCCCTGGGTGGGGTGTGCGTTCTGGGACTTGATCCAGCCGTCATTCATGTTCATGGTCGGAGTGTCTCTTCCGTATTCGTATGCCCGGCGTCTGGAGCACGGGGATTCCTATCTGCGACTGTTCGGTCATGCACTCGTTCGATCCGTCGTACTGGTTCTGCTGGGGATATTTCTTTCATCCAGTGAGAAGATGACGAACTTCACGTTCATGAATGTCTTGTCCCAGATCGGACTGGGATACACGCTTCTGTTTCTCCTCTGGAATTGCGGACGGGTCGTGCAAATGAGTGTTGCTGCGGGGATTCTGGTCGCGTATTGGGCGCTGTTCGCCTTCACGCCCCTTCCCGGAGCAGATTTTGATTTCGCAAAGGTTGGCGTGGCTAGCGACTGGCCGATTCTCTCAGGGTTCGAGGCGCACTGGCAGAAATGTGGGAATATCGCGGCCACCTTTGACCTCTGGTTCCTGAATCTATTTCCCCGGCCTGATGAATTCATTGCGAACAAGGGGGGATATCAGACTCTGAACTTTGTTCCGTCGCTCGTGACGATGGTGTTTGGCCTGATGGCAGGTGAATGGATTCGTGAATCGAAAGATCGCCGCAGAACCTTGGGAGGACTCGTCATCAGTGGCGCTGTCCTGTTTGTAGTCGGGGTTGCGTTGGGATGGCTCGGAGTCTGCCCCCTCGTCAAGCGGATCTGGACACCCAGTTGGACTCTGTATAGCACGGGACTGACGCTGCTGATGCTTTCAGGTTTTTATGCCGTGATCGATGTCGCCGGACTGAAACGCTGGGCGTTTCCTTTGACGGTGGCGGGAATGAATTCCATCGCGCTGTATGTGATGTCGCAATTGCTGCGTAACTGGACCGCAGATTCATTACAGCGTCATTTTGGTCAGAATCTGTTTCAGATCTGCGGGGCGTCGTACGAACCACTGCTGAAGGCCAATCTCGTCCTGCTGGCGTTCTGGCTGTTTGTCTGGTGGCTGCATCGACAGCGAATCTTCTTCCGGATTTGAATGGTTGCGACGACGGATCTCAACGCAGGCGATCTTCGCGCAAGATAGGTGCCAGCTCTTCGACAAAATCATTCACATCCTGGAATTCGCGATAAACCGATGCGAATCGGACGAACGCCACATGATCGATGCGACGAAGTGATTCCATCACTTTTTCGCCGATCTCGCGGGATGGAACTTCCCGTTCGAACTGTTCATACAGCGAAGCTTCGATGTCCGAGATGATCCGTTCGATGGCATCATCGCTGATCGGTCGCTTGTAACAGGACTTTTCCAGGCCTGAGCGAATTTTTTCTCGATCAAAAGGGACTCGCGAGCCATCCTTTTTGATGACTTTCAGAGGCGATTCTTCAATCTTCTCGTAGGTTGTAAAACGCCGGTCGCAGTTCAAACACTTGCGACGGCGGCGGATGACGAATGCGCTGCTGGAGCGAGAATCAATGACACTCGTCTCGCCATTCCGACAGAATGGGCACATCATAATGACATCCTTTCCACAACAATGCGGCTGTTCGTTTCAGGGTCTGCCGCTGGGAATACAGCCCGAATTTCTGGAACTCAACAATTCTCCGACGGTCGATTGGCCCGTACAACTGACTGCCGTTTTTTGAAACACGCAGCCGGTGACAGCCCTACAGGCTACCCAACTTGGTTGCTTGTGACCAGTGGGGATTTTTTCAACGACCCGAGCCGGACCTACATCAGCTCCTGAATTGGCTTTCCAGAACCGACAATACTGACGGGGCGACCGCTGGAATCTTCGAAGTGGGTTTCCAGCGGAATGCCCAGCGTGTGGTAGATCGTCGCCAGTAGATCTTGCGGAGTCACCAGTCGTTCCTTGACTCCGCCGCCCCATTTTTCGCTGGCACCAACCACCTGCCCCCCCTTAATTCCTCCGCCAGCCAGCATCACGCTGAAGCAATCGGCCCAGTGGTCGCGTCCTGCGTGGCCGTTCATACGCGGGGTTCGGCCGAACTCCCCGACGCAATACACGATCACTTGATCCAACATGCCTCGAGCTTCCAAGTCCTCGACCAGAGCGGCAATCGCTTTGTCGAGTGGCGGAAGGTGTTGTTCAAATCCTTTGGCAATGTCGTTGTGATGGTCCCAGTTCCCGGTGTTGATGTTCACACACCGGGCACCGGCTTCGATCAAGCGGCGCGCCAGCAACGCACTCTGTCCATAGCGATGCCGACCGTAACGATCTCGCAGGACCGGATCTTCAGCAGTCAGGTCGAACGCTGTTCGCATGCGATCGCCCGCCACCATTTCCAGGGCTTGACGCTTGAAGGTATCGAGTCCTTCCATTCCACCCGATTCATCGACATCGCGGCGAAACGTATCGAATGTTTTCAGCAACGAACGACGGGCATCGACGCTCTGTGCTGTCAGTCCCGTTGGAAGAGAGAGATTCGGCACCTTGAATTCAGCCGCGTTCGGGTCAGCACCCACTTCGAAGGGATTGAAGGCTTTTCCCAGGTAAACCGCCCCCTGATATCCAAACGCTTCCGACTTCGGCATCGTGACATAGGCAGGCATCGGGGGCTGGCGTGAACCGAGCGTTCGGGCGATGACCGACCCAAACGACGGCTTCTGGGCAGCGTTGCGAGCCAGCGTGGGGCCAAAATATCCTGTCTGCATCCAATGTGCCGATGGGGCATGAATCCCGTTTTCGTGATGGACTGATCGAATCAGCGAAAGGCGGTGCATCACCCTGGCCTGCATGGGCAAGCCCTGAGTGACCGAGATCCCGGGGGCTGACGTAGCAATCGTCCCATACATTCCCCGATATTCACTGGGGGAATCCGACTTCGGGTCGTAGGAATCCTGCTGGCTGATCCCGCCATCCGTCCAGAACACAATCACGGACTTCTGGTTTGAACTGCGCCCCGTCTCTGTCCCTACCGCATCTGCTCGCAGAAGATCCGCCAGACCGAGGCCCAGGACGGGTGCCCCCAGTTGTAAGAGATGCCGCCGTGAGAGTTGAGGCATGATTGCTTTCAATCTGGAGTCAGGTGTTCATGGGGACTTGATCCACCACCAGCAAAGCCAGCATAACAGAGGAAAGAGTGCAAAGACCAGAGCGATTGCGATGACGTTGGCTTTGCTTTCATCGGGCCAGCGAGCCATGTCGGGCCTCCTTCGTAAATAAAACTGCCGCGACCCAACGCGAGCGCTGCGTCGGATCGCGGCAGTCATGGATCACCACTCCTGTACCATTTCTCAGCCCGTGATTTCCTTGTCGGTTTCCGGAACCGCGTCGCTGTTCGGGTCGAACCACTCGTCCTTGAAGACGATTCGTTTCTTGTGCTTCATCGCGAGATTTGAAGTCAGAGCCATGATGGCGTCCTTCATCCCCTGCTCACCTGGACACCGCAATCCACCCTTGTCAATTCCATTGAAATTGCCCGTTCGGATGCAATGGGCGAAATGTTCCATCTCTTCGGTATAGCCACGGCTGACCTTACCGATGTCGGCCACAGCAGCAGCCTTTGTCGGGCCAAGGCTGGCACTGGCGCTGAGGGTCGGCTTCCCGTCATTCCCATTCAGCACATACAGCCGCTGATCGATTCCACCCTTGGATGATCCGCTCGCTTCCTTGAACAGGATCGCTTCCTGTTCCATCTTCATGATCAATGTCCCGCGACTTCCAAAGACCGTTTCGCCATAGGGCTCACTGCGATTGGTGCTGATCGACGAATAGGTCACGATGCAGACATCGTTCTGGTCCTCGGCGTAGTTCTTGCCAGGGAATTCGAATGTCATATAGACATGGTCATCGATATCACGATCGTCGTCCTGCTGATCTTCGGACCCGATCCCAGACACTCCGTAGAAGTTCTTACCGCCGTAGCCCATGCAGGCGATCGGCTTGACCTTCCCCAGGAAGATGCTGGCGGCATCGAGCTGATGGCTGCCCAGTTCCGCCATCAGTCCACCACCCGTGTTGTTGTACAATCGCCAGTTGACCAGTCGTTGCATCGAGGGATAGCCAAATTTTTGAGCCAGAAACTCGTCGATTGAAAGCTTATCTGCCAAGGCTCGAGCTTCCAGTTCCTTGATGTCGTCTTTGAACTTCTTGCCGAACGATTCGTCGGTGTATCCTCCTGGTCGCCAACTGTCAGATCCTGGGAAGCTGTTGTTCCGGTGCCATTGAGCCCGGATAAACTTCAGGTCTCCGAGCAGTCCATTCGTAATCAAGGCATTGGCATTGTCGTAAAGCACGTTGTAGTGACGTTGATGTCCGACAGCTAGTAGCTTCTTGTGCTCGCGCGCGGCACGAATCATTTCCTTACACTGCATGACCGTGTGAGCCATCAACTTTTCAGTCAACACATGCTTGCCAGCCTTCAAACAATCGATGGCGACCTGAGCATGTTGAACCAGCGGGACGGCGATCACGACTGCTTCAATTTCCGGATGCTTTTCCAGCAATTCCTTGTGGTCGGCATAAGTCTTGACCTTCATCGCTTCCTTGTGACCAAGCTTGCGAATCAGGCCCCAGCGAATATCGTCACCGTCACCGTTCAGAGCACGGACGCGGTTTTTCGCACGCAGGTCGGCGATCGCGACGATGTCCATGTATTCCGGCGGATGTTGAGTCAACAGGACCGAGCCTTCATCGCCCGTCCCGATAAAGCCCACCTTGACCGGATTCCCTTTGATGCTGCCGTAGCCGAAGTAGGCAGCTCCCAAGGTGGACGCGGTAGCTGCACCACCGATCAGGAAGTCTCGCCGAGTGAACGAGACTGCTTCGTTGAAATTATCTTTGCCAAGCTGTTCTTGTTCGGGTGTCAGTTGCATCAGAGCCTCCTGAATGAATGAAAGTCGTGGATTGCGGGATGATCGGACAGTGTCAACATGGGAACCAGGGGCTAGACTGTTTCCTTCAAGGGCGAACCCCAGCTTGTCGTGCGCTATCCGCTTGTTTTCGTTGTCGGAACAATGCTGAAATAACGGCATCCAGCCCGAACCATTTGCCACTCGGCAGCGCGGCAATGGCCAGCAGGGCCAGCATTTCGACAAACACCTTGTTGACAATCAAGTTGTGTTCGATGCTCGGAATTTCCTGAACTCCTGGCCACGGTGGCATGGCAAGATAAAACAGCGCGAGCAGCGCCGCCCCGCCCAGTGCCGAAGCTCGAGTGAACAATCCCAGAATCAACAACAGACCGAACACCGTCAGTCCCCACATGGTCCGCCAATTGATCTGGCCAACGGGTGACAGGGGCTCTGGAACAGGACCTTTCGAGAGCTGTTCCGGCGTCAGCAATCGCTCCGCTTCTGTGTGCATTTCCTTTTCCAGCGATTGAACGGGTCCGACCAGCTTGCGGCGCAAGTCCTGCACTTCTTTCCACATCTTATCGATGTGGTCCCATTCGAACTGAGTACTGGCTTTGGCGTAATTCGCATCAAATCGCTTGGTCAACTGGTGATAATATTCGACGTCCCCGACCTTGACGACAAGGGGTTTTTCGGAGCTTTCTTCACCTTGAAGCACGACACCCACGCGGTCTGTGTCCTGTTCCATGACAGCGGTCAATTGCTCGTTAAACGACAACTTTGACGAGACTTTGTAGGCCCGGTTGACGGCCGAAATGAACTGGTCGCAAGAGCGTTTGGCAGACTTGTCGGCTTCGGAAATCTTGGTGGCTGTAGCGATCAGGCGATCACGTTCCGTTGGAAGCAAATGCAATTTGCCGTTAACAACGAGCACTCCTTCATCAGGTTCAAAACTGATCGCTTCACGATTTATGCCGCTGATCTTTTCGAGATCCAGACCTGGTGGCAATTCCTTCAGAGCCACTTCAAATGTCTCTTGGCCATCCATCAGTTGTTTGAAAGCCTCGGCCTGAAGTTCATCCAGGTTGTAATGACTGACAAATCGCGTCTGCCAATCCTTAAACTTCTTCGACATCCCCGCGTAGTCGAGCCACTTCAAGTCGTTGGGATCGCCGGTCATCTGTCGAAACGTGGGACGCAGGGGCCCCGTTGAGTTTTTCAAGTACCCGTCCGACGTCCACGGGGTCGAGGTGTGCTGGGTGCTGAGCTTCCAGAGCCCTTCGTACAGCAGATGCCATCCGATGGAAACCCGCAGCAGTACCAACAACACGATCGCGAGCAGCGACACTTTGCGAAGATCACCTGGCACTCGTCAGCCTTTCCCAAAAAACAACTGGTCCGACGGAACATTGTGGAAGATGGGTTCCAGGTTCCGACCCTGCTTTGGCGGAGGAAATAAAATAGCACCGACCGATGGGAAATTATCACAGCACTTCAGGGCATTTTCGACCC
>Ga0194055_10000918_pt1 | contig 23915 bp, 21 predicted proteins | sample SepL449m_MetaG_FD_155482 | JGI IMG/M metagenome (GOLD analysis project Ga0194055, IMG submission 155482) | Anoxic zone freshwater microbial communities from boreal shield lake in IISD Experimental Lakes Area, Ontario, Canada - Sep2016-L442-9m | ecosystem: Environmental > Aquatic > Freshwater >... | reverse complement strand
AAAAGTTGTACGATAAAAAAAGATGAATAACAAAAATTATGTAGATGTTTTGATCGTTGGAGCCGGAATATCGGGAGTTGGATCTGCTGTGCATCTGCACACTCAACTCCCAACAAAAAGCTTCGTCATTCTTGAAGCCTTCGAAACCTTTGGTGGGACCTGGCACATGCACACGTATCCGGGCATTCGGTCCGACAGCGATTTGTACACATTTGGATATCGATTTAAGCCATGGACGGGTGCTCCGATTGCTACCGCAGCACAAATTATGAAATACATGGGCGAAGTCATCGATGAACATGATTTAGCCAAACACATTCGTTATCAACACAAAATCACCGGTGCAAGTTGGTCGAGCGCGGATAATTTGTGGACAGTAGATGTGTTGCGCACAGACACAAACGAAAAAGTGCAGTACACCACCAACTTTTTGTGGATGGGACAGGGCTACTACAAACACTCTCAGGGCTATACCCCGGAGTGGCCAGGTATGGATACATATACAGGTCGCATTGTGCATCCACAAACGTGGTCGAACGATATTGAATATAAAGACAAGAACGTATTAGTGATCGGGTCCGGTGCAACTACTGCAACGATTGTTCCGGCAATGGCAGCAGACTGCAAACACATCACAGTGTTGCAGCGCTCGCCAACTTATTTTTGGACTGGAAGAAATGCAAACGAACTTGCCGATACGTTGCGCCAGCTAGAGATCAACGAAGAGTGGATTCACGAGATTGTGCGACGCAAAGTTCTCTTTGATCAACAGGCTGTCACCAAACTTGCATTTGAAGAACCAGAGTTCTTAAAACAAACACTGATAGATAATGTACGTTCGCTTCTTGACCCCGGCTATGACGTCGACAAACATTTCACACCAAAATACCGACCATGGCAGCAACGTCTTGCATTCGTGCCAGATGGAGATTTATTTGCAGGAATCAAATCTGGCAAAGCATCGATGGTGACCGATGAAATTGAATCGTTCACCGAAAACGGAGTATTACTCAAATCGGGTACCGAGATCGCTGCTGACTTGATCATCACGGCAACTGGATTCAACCTCAGCGTGCTTGGTGATATTCCGTTTGTTGTTGATGGCAAACCTGTTGATTTTGCACAGACGGTGACATATAGAGGAATGATGTTTACGGGAGTGCCAAACATGGCGTGGGTATTTGGTTATTTCAGAGCAAGCTGGACGCTGCGAGTCGACTTGATGGGGGATTTCATTTGTCGATTGTTGCAACACATGGATGAGATGCAGTCAGTTAAAGTCACTCCACAGTTGCGACCTCAAGATGCCGAAATGCCCATTGGTTCGTGGATGGACCCAGAGAATTTCAACCCCAACTATTTGATGCGCAGCCAACACCTGATGCCTAAGCGGGGCAACATTTCAGAGTGGCAGCACAATCAGGACTACTGGATTGAACGCGAAATCTTGCCCACGGCGAGCCTCACCGATGGATGCCTGCAGTATTCCTAGAAACGCTCAGTTTTAGCCAAATAGATGACCTGTTCTTGGGCTTTTCTTACCTAATTATTGAAGAATAGAGACATGCCTCAGAGAACAAATCGCATGCCTGTACGAAAGCTACGGTCGCCTGGTGCGAGCCAGATTCGCGACACTGACGTCGGGGCAGTCATCGGGTTCCTCACACTTGTTGTCGTGGGCATGTGGTGGCATCACGGTGGAATGAATGGGTTTGGAAATTCAATCGTCACAAAAATGACCGCACTTGATCAGATCACCGGTTTGTTGTGCAGCGAAGCCGGACTACTTGGATTAATTCTGGTGACCCGTACACCACTACTTGAGCGCAAGTATGGCCTCGATCGATTGCTTAACTGGCACCGCTTGCTCGGTGTGGCAATGTCGCTGTTACTGATTTTGCACATCGTGTTCAGTGTGTGGGCATGGTCGACACCAGGTGGAGTATTTAATGCAGTGAAGTCGCTCACGGGCGGCGAGTCATACATGGCATTGACGGCAGTTGGAACACTCATCATTTTGCTTGTGACACTCAGCTCACTTAAGTGGTTTCGTAATCAGCTGTCTTACGAAATGTGGTACTTCATACACCTGACTGTGTATGTAGGTCTTGCCATGTCGTTTTCGCACCAAATAGTTTTGGGCAGCGACTTTGCAACCGACAAACTCGCACGCTGGTTCTGGGTTGGAATGCATGTTTTCATTATCTTGTGGATCATCTGGAGTCGTTGGGGTTCTTTGGTACGAGCAAGCATGCGCCCATTGCGCGTTGCATCGGTGACGCATGAAGCTCAAGGTGTTACCAGTGTTGTTCTACAAGGATCACATTTACAACAACATCGCGCACTCGCAGGACAGTTTTATTTGCTTCGTCAAGTCGTGCCTGGCAGATGGTGGCGAGCAAATCCATTTTCATTGTCGTCGGTACCCACAACTGCCGGCTTGCGATTCACTATCAAGGCTCGTGGAGAAGCCAGCGAAGCAATGACAAAAATTCGCGTTGGTACCAAAGTGATTGCAGAAGGACCATATGGCGTGTGTACGCCAGACGCCGTGGGCGACAAGAAGGCTTTGCTTGTTGCTGGCGGTGTCGGTATCGGGCCAATCGTTTCGTATCTCGAACACCTCAAGCCATCTAGCGAACCAATCGTTCTTTATCGTGCTCACTCGAATAAAGAAGTGTCTCACCTTGAAGAAATTGAGGCACTTGTCAAAGCACGCAATGGACGTGTACACACTTTGATTGGTCCTCGCGCAAAATTGAAAGTAGCCGACCCATTCTCACCAAAAGTCCTGCTCAAACTCATTCCTGATCTTGCGAGTCGAGTGGTGATGGTTGCTGGCCCAGAGTCAATGGTGAAGGCAGTGCAACGTGGTTCGAAAGCAGCCGGTGTTCCATCCGAAAATATCCATGCAGAAAGAGCTTGGTGGTAAATCATGTCGCAAAATAGACCTTCAATTGGCCAACAGCCGAAGCCTTCATTTGCCCGACAAGTAATGCCGGCAGTTGCACTGACAGTAGTAGGAGTCGGATTTGTTTCGTTGCTGGATGGCTCGTCGTCTGGTTCTGTTGGACTCACAGCAGTAGCTACGAATCCTGTCGTTGACCCAAATGTGCCTACAACGATTGTTGCAGACCCAAATACCACAGCACCTGTAGCGCAACCAACCAACACAACGCTTGCACCAACTCCGGTTGCCGGCAACAGTGCGGCCACTCCAGTCGCAACAGCAGCACCCGCGGCAACCGCAGCTCCAGTTACTGCTGCTCCAGTTACAGCCGCACCAATTACGGCCGCACCAGCCAACCCTGGCGCATGCGACGGAGACGTTGTTGCGAGCCCTTCTGCACAGTTTCGATATGGCGTGATTCAGCTACAAACACAGTTCACGAAAGCAAATGTGTTGTGCAATGTGACGGTATTGCAGTTTCCTAACGATCGACGCACGTCGGTGCAGATCAACAACTATGCATTGCCGATTTACAATCAGGAAGCCGTGCAAAACCACAGCGCCAAGATCCGTGCTATTTCCGGCGCAACTTACTCGTGGCAGGCATATGTCGCTGCGTTACAGGCAGTACTGGATTCGCGTCCATGACCGTTGCGCTTCATCACAAGTTTGCGGCAAAAGCCATGGGCACTGCTGTGAGTTTGCATATTGATGATATTTGCGATGCAGAAATCGCGGAGCGCGCATGGCGAAGTGTTGTTGATTTGTTGTGGGTCATCGAACAGAAATTTTCAACATTTATTGAAACAAGTGAAATTTCGCGCATCAGTAGAGGAGAATTGCACCTGTTAGATGCATCTTGCGAAGTGATTGAAGTTTTCGATGCATGTACGTGGCTCGAACATGCAAGCAACGGCGCATTTCGTGCACGGCGGCCTGACGGCACACTCGACCCAGCTGGTTTCGTAAAAGGTTGGGCAACCCAACGTGCATCTCGTCTCTTGACCGAGCAAGGTTTGAATAATTGGTATTTGTCAGTTGGTGGAGATATCCAAACATCTGGTCGTCAAGCTTCCGGAGAACTGTGGAGTGTTGGCATTGTTGACCCAACGGATGATCAACAAGTTCGCTGCATTGTGGAAATTCCTGAAGGTTTTGCAATTGCGACTTCGGGAACTGCGGCACGTGGTCGACACATTTGGGACGGGGTAACAGATCAGTTTGTGAGTCCGCTGCTTTCATTCAGCGTTGTTGGGCCCGACTTGATGTGGGCTGATGCATTTGCAACAGCCGGCTTTGTGATGGGTTCACATGGTGCTTCTTGGGTTGATGGCTTTGATCAATATCAAGCCATCGCAATCAGCGCACAGAGTTAGTCAATACACTCAACTACGTGTCTGGGCCCCTGCAACTTGAATTTGTAACCTCGGCCGTCAATATTCGTGATCTTCCTGAGTCGCCAATAGAAGTAGCGGTAGTTGGTAGGTCAAATGTTGGCAAGTCTTCGTTGATCAATGCACTTGCCAATCGAAAACAACTTGCGCGAGTTTCAAATACTCCCGGCCGCACACAGTTGATCAACTTGTTTGAGACGCCAGATGGTGGAACTGTTGTGGACTTGCCGGGTTACGGATATGCCGCAGCACCAGGAAATGTGCGCAAGCGTTGGCAGAGCATGATCACCAACTACTTGCTCGATCGCGAATCGTTAGTGATGGTTTTTGCATTGGTAGACGGCGTGATCGGACCAACCGAATTAGATCAGCAAGTGTTGGGCGAACTTGAAGAAAATGGAATTCCATTTACTGTTGTGGCCACAAAGCTCGACAAAGTGAAGCCTTCGCAACTCGAGACTCGTAAGCGCGATCTTGCTCGTGGATGCGGTCTCGCTCAAGATGACATTGTTTGGGTGAGCGCTACAACTGGCATTGGCATTGTCAAACTGCGCGCGTCGGTGGGCAACTATCTGAACACTAAAAAACCGCGCAAATAATTATCGCGCGTAGGTGACGCCACCGTCGACAACGACGGTCGAGCCAACGACGTAGTCGCCGGCACGAGATGCCAAATAAATTGCTGCACCAGCCATGTCTTCTGGAGTTCCAATACGACCGGATGGGATTGCAGCTGCAATTGCGTCGCCGTGATCGCGTGCAACCCTATTCATGTCGGAAGCAAATGCTCCAGGAGCAATTGCAGTGACACCAATGCCGTCTTTGATGAGACGCAAAGCCATCCGCTTTGTCATGTGAATGAGGCCAGCTTTGCTACCCGCATATGGATACGTCTCTTCCATGTTGGTGGAGATGCCGTCAATGGACGCGATGTTGATGACCTTGGCGAGGTGGCCATTTTTTGCTGCTGCGGCACGTAGCTGTGGTGCGAGTGCTTGAGTAAGAAAGAACGGAGTTTTCAGATTGAGGTCGACTGTCTTGTCCCATCCACTTTCTGGAAACTCATCGAACTTTGCGCCCCATGCAGCGCCGGCGTTGTTGACAAGAATGTCAAGCGTCTCTTCGCGTTTCGCGATTTCTGCAGCGAGAGCCTCAACGCCTGCTTGGGTCGAGATATCTCCAGGGATTGAGATGCACTCGCCGTACATGCTGAGGTGCTTTGCTGCGGCATCGCACTGTGCAGCCTTTCGAGCAGTGATATAAACACGTGAACAACCGTGCTCCAAAAATCCTTGGACGATCATGGCCCCAATTCCACGGGATCCACCGGTTACAAGTGCTACACGACCGTTGAGCGAGAAGATGTCTTTCATCCGAGCCACTGTAGAGGGTGAGTAGTAATGTTGACGGATGCGCAAAAACCCGATGGTGGCTATTTTCCTTACAATTTTCGTTGACATGCTCGGATTTGGAATTTTGATTCCTGTTTTTCCTCTGCTGATCAGTCCCGGGTCGCCCTTTCGTGTGACGCCTGAAGCCTGGTCGTTCACCCAGGGTTTGATCATGCTTGGTTGGCTGCAGGCGATCTTTCCATTTTGCATTTTTATTGCTGCGCCGATTCTTGGACAGTTGTCGGATCGACACGGACGTAAGCCAGTGCTCGCATTCTCTATCTTTGGAACAGCAGTTGGGTATGCACTGTTTGCAATCGGTATCAGCACCGCAAATATTCCTCTGCTCTTTGCAGCACGCGCACTGGACGGCATCACAGGTGGAAACTTGGCGGTTGCCCAAGCAGCAATTGGTGACGTGAGTACGCACGAGAACAGAGCAAAGAACTTTGGCATGCTCGGCGCAGCGTTTGGGCTCGGATTTATTATCGGGCCATATCTCGGTGGACGACTCAGCACTCCAGATACAAGTTTTTACGGTCTGTTTCACACCCCAAGTTGGTTTGGTGCAACCACACCGTTTTGGTTCGCAGCGATCTTGTCGCTCGCTAACTGCGCAAGTATTTTGACGATGCTCCCTGAAACCCTGAAAGAAAAATTTCATGGTGGTCGGATCAAGGTAAGTCAGTCGGTCAGCAACGTAATCATGGGATTCAAATCTGATCGTCTTCGAGTTGTGCTGATGACAGGGTTTTTGTTTAGTGCTGGGTTCACATTCTTCACCACTTTCTTTGGTGTGTACTTGCGCAACAACTTCAATTTCACATCAGCCAAAATTGGCGACTACTTCGCAATCGTCGGGCTCTTTATTGCCGTGTCGCAAGCAGTCGTGGTCGGCAAGGTTGCAAAGAAATTGGCTGACTGGAAAGTACTGCGGTTCAGTCTGTTTGGCTTGGGCACAATGATGTTGGTGTATTTCATTATTCCAACTTCGTCGTCGTCGTATTTATATCTCGTTATTCCGTTCTTCACGTTGTTCAACGGATTGACCATGGCCAACATGTCGAGCTTGATCAGTCGATCTGCAGAGATGGGGCAGCAGGGTCAGGCAATGGGAATTTATTCGAGTGTTTCAAGCCTTGCTCAAGTGCCAGCGTCAATATTGGTTGGATACATCACTAGCGACATCACGTCGAGTCAGCCGTTGTTCGTGTCATCCGCATGCATCATTCTTGGTGGTGTCGTGTTCTTCACATTGTTTAAACCAAAATATGTAATGGAGGGTGCTCATGCCTAGTGACCGAATGCTGAAAACAATGAATGGTGTGCATCGACTGATCCTTGGCGTCACACGTGGCAAAGCAGGTTGGACAGCAGGAAACATGCCCGTGCTCGAACTCACAACCATTGGTCGTAAGAGCGGTGAACCACGTAGTTGTTTGTTGACCTCGCCATTACAAGAAAATGGCGAGATTGTGATCGTTGCATCTCGCGGAGGAGACGACCATCACCCGGCTTGGTATCTCAACTTGCTCGAGACCCCACAGGTGCAGGTGTCCTATAAAGGTGCACCTCACAAGATCATGACCGCTCGTACTGCAAACGCTCAAGAGCGCGCACGCATGTGGCCAGTAGTTGCAGGAGCGTTTAAGGGATACGCGGGATATCAAGAAAAGACATCGCGCGAGATTCCGTTAGTCATCCTTTCCGAATCTTAAATCTGTTGGTGCTCTGACTAGGTCGGCAAATCGACAAGACGGGTAGCGTGGAGTTATGCCAAAGCCCGGAATGCACTCAGGAATAGCCACAGACGACGCGATGAACTTGGCCATGTCGGCCAAAGCGGTTCCATTGTTTGAAGCCGTCAAAGAATTTGTTGCCAATGAAATTAATCCGATCACGGACGAGTTTTTTCGGCTCGGTGAGGGAAGACCAGACCGTTGGCAGTACGGCAAAGGTCAACTTGAATTGCTCGAATCGGTAAAGGCAAAAGCAAAAGCAAAAGGATTATGGAACTTCTTCCTGCCAAATGCAGAGACCGGCGAAGGTTTGTCAAACCTTGATTATGCATACATTGCAAATGAATTGGGTAAGAACCCAATTGCATCAGAGTGTTTTAACTGCAGCGCGCCAGACACGGGCAACATGGAAGTGCTTGAGCGCGTTGGCACCCCAGAGCAAAAGAGGCGTTGGCTCGAGCCGTTACTCAATGGTGAAATCCGTTCTGCTTACGCAATGACTGAGCCAGATGTTGCATCATCTGATGCAAAAAATCTTGAGTGTCGCGCGGTAAAGGACGGCGATGAGTGGCTGATCAACGGCGAAAAGTATTACATCTCTGGCGCCGGAGACCCACGTTGCAAGATCATGATCTGCATGCTTCGAACAAGCCAAGATGGCCCACCGCATCGAAGGCATTCGCAAATTCTCGTACCGATGGATACACCTGGAGTAAAGATTCTTGGCGCGATGCACGTATTCGGCGAAGACGATGCGCCGCATGGGCACATGCACTTGAGTTTCACGGACGTCCGTGTGCCTGCAGCCAATATGTTGCTGGGCGAAGGTCGCGGTTTTGAAATCAGCCAAGTTCGTCTCGGACCAGGACGCATTCATCACTGCATGCGTTCAATTGGCGCAGCTGAGCGCGCGCTTGAACTCATGATTCAGCGCGGACTGAGCCGTGAAGCTTTTGGTAAGCCAATTGCACGACTTGGAAAGAACACTGAAGTAATTGCCAAGGCACGCATCGAGATCGAAGCAATGCGCCTGATGGTGCTTCGCGCTGCGAAAGCAATGGACACACTCGGTAATGCCGAGGCACGTGTATGGGTGAGCGCCGTAAAGGCAATGGTTCCCGAGCGTGTGTGCAAGATCATTGATGAAGCCATTCAAGTATTTGGCGGTACAGGTGTTTCACAATGGACACCACTTGCGCGTATGTATGCAGGTCAACGAACTTTGCGTCTTGCTGATGGCCCAGACGAAGTGCACTGGCATGTTGTTGGTCGAGCAGAAATTGCTCGCTACGAAGGTGAAGAACTCCCGCCAATGAAGGGCGATCGAAGTGGTTTGTTTACTGGCCCTTGAGCCGTAATTGTTTGAGAAAACTGCTGGATTAAAAGCGAGTTTTAGGTGAAACGGTCAGCCGTGGATCGCTGACGATAATTCCATCGAGAACCTTGTCGATTGCCGACAAGATTGCAGGCTCAAGCACAATGTTTGCGGCCTTCACATTGTCGTCGAGTTGGTCTGGGCGAGTGGCACCAACAATTGCCGATGCGATGTTTTTGTTTTGCAACACCCACGCAATTGCCATCTGCGCCATCGTGATTCCTGCCTCTGCCGCAATCGGTTTCAGATCTTGCACTTTTGTCAATGTCTCATCAGTGAGCCAACGCGAGATGAAGTTTTTGCCGCTCAACTCGTCGGTTGCGCGCGATCCATCTGGCGGTGGTTGACCAGGCAGGTACTTGCCTGTGAGTACACCTTGAGCCATTGGCGACCACACGATTTGTGAAAGTCCTTCGCGCTCACTTGCTGGCACAACTTCTTCTTCGATGACGCGCCACAACATTGAGTATTGAGGTTGATTGGAAATGAATGGCACGTGTAGCTCGCGAGCGAGCTCTGCACCACGCGTGATCTGGTCTGCATCCCACTCGGACACTCCTATATACAAAGCCTTGCCTTGGCGAACGATGTCTGCAAAAGCGAGCATCGTTTCTTCAAGAGGAGTTTCAACGTCGTAGCGGTGTGCCTGATACAAATCGACGTGATCCATATTGAGACGCTTGAGTGAAGCATCGATCGAGTGCATGATGTGCTTGCGCGATAAACCGCGATCATTTACGCCGCCACCAGTTGGGAAATAGACCTTTGTGAATACTTCAATGCTTTCGCGTGGCACGCCAGCAAGTGCACGACCAAGTACGGCTTCGGCGCGAGTGCCGGCATAAACGTCAGCTGTGTCAAACGTAGTGATGCCGAGTTCGAGAGCGCGCTTGACGCATGCGTTGGCGGCATCCTCTTCGACCTGGCTGCCGTGTGTGATCCAGTTGCCATAACTAATTGCTGAGACTTTGAAGCCGCTTCGGCCGAGGTATCTAAATTCCATCCTGTGAATCTATCTATTATTTATGGCGCGATGGTCACTTCGCTCGCACTGGCAGGACGTCGAAGATATTTTGGTCCGACAAGTACACATCCAATACATACGAGAGTGAACATTGTGATGCCAGTAGCAACAAAAGCCGCATGTCGTCCGTAATGCTCATACACGCTGCCTGCGATCATGGCGACAATTCCGCCTGTGAGTGTTTGAATTCCACCAAGCAATCCCGACGCCCCAGCTTGACGCTCCGGTGGAGCGACTTGCGCGACTGCAATTCCAGTACCTGTAACAGTGAGCGCGTCGAGTGCTGACTGAGTGACACCGATTCCGAGCATCCAATATGGGCTACCAATGAATCCGTACGACGTCATATAAAAAGCACCGAGCGCGAGCCCAAAAGCGCTGACTCGGAACGGGCCATATTTTTGGGCGATAGTGCCTCCGACAGTTGCAAACAAAATCCATGGCATTCCAAAAATGGAAATTCCTGCATTGCCTACCCAATTAGGCGCGCCCATGTCATCCATCATCACTACCCACAGTGGGTCGAATACACCGATCATCACATACAACGCGACGCCGACGAGCACTGCACCAAGCAATGGTCTGATGCGTAACAAGTCGATGGCAAAACGCTCGGTGGTGCGATCTTCTGCTGGAGTTTCTTCAATGTCTTCGCGCGCAATCAACGCCACCATCACCACAAGAATTACTGCAATGATCAAAAACGGTGCAGCCAAACCAAACTTGCCAACGGTGAGTGCCGAAATGATTGGCCCGAGTGCAAAGCCACCGACTTCAATTGCGACGCCGCGACCCAGATTGGTTCCCATATTTTCTTGGTCGCTGACAATGACAATGCGCTTAATGGCAGGAATTGCGATGCCGGCACCGATACCCATTAATACACGGCCAAAAATGAAACCTGTCATAGATGAGCCGTATGCCATCACAATCGCACCGACCACATTGCCAGCAACACCCCAAGTCAGCAGTCGACGCGCATGACCTTTGTCGGCATAAGGCGCAATTGTTAATTGGGCAACGAACGAAGTAAAAAAACCGGCAGCAATAATCATGCCGAGACCGGTTTCTTGAATGCCAAATTTGTCACGCCAGTCGTCAAGCATTGTAAACATGACGCCGTAACCGGCTGCAAGAAAACCCATTGCAATCTGCAAAATATAGATCAAACGCTTGTTGGCCACCGAGCCACACTAGACCAACGTTGATTGTCCGTAGGATGTTGTTATGGATGTCGCAGTTGTCGATTATCAAGCACCAGATGCACCAAAGCGATTTACTGAGTCATTGCGCAATACAGGTTTTGCCGTGCTCACCAATCACCCGATTCAATACGACATGGTGCAGCAACTACAAAATGAGTGGCTCAATTTTTTTCGCACGGGCAACAAGTGGGATTTTTTGCCAGGTGAAGGTGGACAAGACGGATATCGTCCACTTGAAGAAGCCGAACAGGCCGTAGGTGCTTCGCTTCCAGATATCAAGGAATATTTTCATTGGTATCCATGGGGTCGTCAGCCAGCAGTTGAGTCGGCAAGTGCAGCCGCCATGTATCAAGCCGGTTGGTCGCTTGCATCTGAGCTGCTTACTTGGGTAGAAGCCAATACACCGCAAAGTATCTCGAAATCTTTCTCCATGCCACTTTCCGAAATGATTGTTGGCACCAAGCGAACGCTGTTGCGAATTTTGCATTACCCACCGCTCAAGGGAAACGAGCCAATTGGTTCGGTACGTGCGGCAGCTCACGAAGACATCAACATGATCACCGTGTTGCCGGCAGCAAATGAACCAGGTTTGCAAGTACGAGATCTCGATGGCAAATGGCACGACGTGCCGTGCGACCCAGGCAGCGTTGCAATTAACGCTGGAGACATGCTTAATTATGTGACCGGGGGCTATTACCCAAGCACAACGCACCAGGTGATTAATCCAGTTGGTGAAGCAGCTACGAGGTCGCGCGTTTCAACACCGTTGTTTTTGCACCCTGCCGACGACGTGTTAATCGCCGAAAACAAAACTGCTTTTGATTTCTTGCGTGACCGCATTAAAGAAATTGCTGGTGTCGAATTAACAAAGGACTAGCTAGATGCAAGATTTAAAGACGCAGTCATTCATTAATGGCGAGTGGGTTGGATCTGCAACTCAGATCGATGTCCTCAATCCAGCGACTGGTGAGTCATTGGCGAGCGTCGCCAACGCATCCATTGCAGACTGTTTGCTGGCAGTCGACGCTGCCGATGCAGCATTTGTTTCGTGGCGTGCAACTGCTCCTCGAGTGCGCGCAGAAATCTTGCGCAAAGCATTTGAGATCATGATTGCTGAACAAGAGCAATTGGCCCGTTTAATCACTCTCGAGATGGGCAAAATACTTGCTGATTCACGAGCAGAAGTGGCTTATGCAGCAGAGTTCTTTCGATGGTTTAGCGAAGAAGCAGTGCGTATTGATGGGGATTACAGGCGTGCGCCGGGTGGAGCCAATTGGCTCATGGTGAGTCGGCAACCAGTTGGTGTGGCGCTGCTTGCAACGCCTTGGAATTTTCCTGCTGCAATGGCGACGCGCAAGATTGGGCCTGCACTTGCGGCCGGTTGCACAGTGGTGCTCAAACCCGCGCAAGATACTCCGCTGACCGCACTTGCAATCGCCGATGTATTGCAGCGAGCAGGAGTGCCAGCCGGCGTAGTCAACGTTGTGGTGACCAACCCATCCGGGCCACCAGTTGCAGCGATGATGGATTCGGGGAAGGTGCGTAAATTGAGTTTTACCGGATCAACCAAAGTTGGTTCGATCTTGCTCGCGCAAGCAGCGCCGCGTGTCATTAACTGCAGTATGGAATTGGGTGGTAACGCGCCGTTTCTCGTTTTTGGTGATGCCGATGTTGATGCGGCCGTGGACGGCGCGATGCTTGCGAAGATGCGCAACGGAGGTGCAGCCTGCACGGCGGCCAATCGTTTTTATGTACACGATTCAGTGCTTGCCGAATTTACGGACAAGTTAACCGCACGCATGTCGGCATTGGTGCTCGGCAATGGACTCGATGCGACCACAACGCTTGGCCCACTCGTATCTCGAGCAGAGCAAGAGTCGGTTGCAAAGATGGTGGACGGCGCATTGAGCAGAGGCGCAAAGATTTTATGTGGTGGTAAGTCGGTCACGACTCCGGCATTTGGTTTTCAGGCCACGGTGTTGGCCAATGTGTCGCCGGACGACGAGATCTTGAAAGATGAAATATTTGGGCCAGTGGCACCAATCGTTTCTTGCGGCAATGATGCCGAGATGATTCGACTTGCCAACGATGTTGAATACGGATTGGTGAGCTACGTATTTACGCGTGATGCTGCAAAGGGCATGCGCGTTGCCGAGTCATTAGAGGCCGGAATGATTGGCTTCAATCGGGGAATTGTTTCTGACCCTGCTGCACCATTTGGTGGAGTCAAGGCTTCTGGCATTGGACGCGAAGGCGGCCACGACGGGCTACTGGCGTTCTTGGAAACTAAGTACGTCGCCGGCAACTGGTAAATCATTCGCTCGGGCAATCGAGAGTGCCCACCAAAACAACGCAAACTGCAACGGCAGGCGACCATAGGCAACAAGTTGGTCGCTCAATGCATGATCGCGCCAATCCCAAGCCATATAGAGGTTGGCGGGATAGACCGCAAGAAATAATCCAAAAGCACAAAGTGCCGCACGCCGACGAGTCGACTTCTTGAGTAGGCCTAATCCGATACAGAGTTCACCAACACCGCTGATGTACGTCCAAAAGCGTTCGCCTGGCGGTAACCAAGGGGGAACAATGTTGTCAAAAAAGGTTGGATTGACGAAATGCATTACCCCTGCTGTCAATAAAAATGTGGCCATGATTCTGGCGCTTGTTGCAGCAGTTTGTTGTTTTGTCACGCATTCATTGTGACATGAATAGGTATTCCACGGCGGACGGCCTACATCTGTGACAATAGAAATGGTGAGCGATCAAATCGATATCAAAACAAACTGGCTGGACCCAAATGCCCTGGATCAGGTGCGCGGTCAAGTGCCTCTTGTATATGTAGACGCTGTGCCAGTGCGGGTTGATGACATGGGTCAGGTCACGTCGGTTGGCATGCTGTTACGCCAAGCACCAGACGGCAGTATCAGCCGTACGGTCGTGTCTGGTCGAGTTCTTTTAGGCGAACGCATTAGAGAAGCACTACTCCGACACCTCGAAAAAGATCTTGGACCGCTTGCACTGCCCAACATTCCGCCAGAGCCAGCCCCTTTTACGGTCGTTGAGTATTTTCCAGATCCATCCATCAGCGGTTTTCATGACCCACGACATCACGCCGTGAGTCTTGCGTTTGTTGTGCCGGTTTCGGGAGACTGTCAACCGAGTCAACAAGCGCTCGATCTCGGATGGTTTTCACCAGAACAAGCGGTGAGCGAACAAATGCGTAAAGAAATGACGAGTGGTCACGACCGCTTAATCAGACTTGCATTGGCCTCTGTGGGGCAACTGCCCTAAGGGCTACAAACCCTTATCGGGGTTGGGTTTTCTCCGCTTTCGAACAATTCGCGGACCGCTCAATGCGTCGTGTCGACGGAGATGTGGCGGGGGTGAAACGACCGTCGTGTTGGCATCGACAACAAGCGTGATGCCGTTGTCATCGATGTTGCCCGGCTCGCTCGCAGCTTCAATTACTACTGCTGCCTCTTCTTTTGGTTTACGACCAAGCAATTTGTCAAAGACCAGCATTCCGCCAGCCAACATTGCTCCGACTGTGCCGTATCGCTGAGCCGCACGTCGAACCATGGCGTCATCTTGATCTACGTCAAACTCATTGTCGCCAAGATCTTCATTCACAAGTTTCAAACTAACGGTATATCCCTCACTCGGGTGAGCGGTGTGAATAATCTTTACTCGTGCTCATCGGTCATAAGGTTCAACACAACGCAGCGGCGTTACGTACTGCATTGTTGGGCAAAAAGATGGTCCGATTTGAAGCACCTCATATGGACAGCATCATGCCTCAAGTGGGTCGGACCATAGAAGAAGTTCGCAATCTCGATAAGAGCATTGAAATCATTTGGGACAACGGCATTGTGCTGAACACCCGAATGAAAATTTCGAGTTCGTGGGATGTGTATCGCAATGGAGTTGAATGGCGTAAAGACGCCGCAAAAGCAGATGTGTTAATTGACGTTCAAGACTGGGTTGCAGTTTGCTTTAATACGCCGGAGATCGACGTGTATCACGACTTTGATCCTCGACGTCACCCAATTCTTGGCAAACTTGGACCGGATCTCACACTGGTTGATGCCGATATTGAAGAAGCTGTCGATCGAATGATGGAGTACGAAGAGCGCGACGAAACAGTTGCGGATGTACTTCTTGATCAACGAGTTGTTCGCGGAGTGAGCAATGTTTTTCGTTGCGAGATTTTGTGGGCGTGCGAGATGCACCCATGGGCAAACATTGGCACACTCAAGCGTGCAGAGTGTCGAGAATTGCTGACGCTTGCTCACGAAATGTTGCAAAATGCCGATGCATCATCCGACAATCTGGCCATTTATGGTCGACAGGGTAAATCATGCGCACGTTGCGGTGACGTAGTGAAGGTCAATCACCACGGAGAAGCAAATCGTGTTTTGTATTGGTGCGCAGGTTGTCAAACAACACACGAGCCGCTCGTGCGACCAAACTTCACGCCGTTATACATTGAGCGCGATGCAAGCATGGGCGACAGTCATCCTGCCGCTAAGCAGTTTATGAATGAAATTATTTCGCTTCGCGATGTTGGCTAGTTAAAAAACTAAGCCCGGCCCATAATGCGGTCGACATCAATGATCACTGCGACACGATTGTCTCGCTCCTTGGGATCTTGATAACGCTGCGCATATCCAGCAACAGCTCGACGCACTTCGTCTGGGTCATTTTCCATCGTTGCTAGGCGCACAGTGCCTTCAAGTGTGAGCCAACGTCCTCCGTCGACTTGCGAAACTGCTGCTCGTCCGCCTCGCGCAGCGTTGAGCGCTTTTTGCGCAGTTGAAAAAGTGATCACGCGTGCTCGGCACGTTGCAGCGTCGTAGCTAAAACCAACGGCGACAACATGGGGCGAGCCATCCAGTCGTTGTGTTGTGAGGGTTGCAAGATGTCGATCTTGCAAAAACTGCAGCATCTCTGGGGTGATCTCGGATGGCTTCATTACGCAGTGGTGATTGCGGCAAGCAGGTTGACACGGGTTGCGCGCCATGCTGGATATACAGCAGCAAGTACTCCAATGATGAAAGCCATAATCAAAATTGACACAGTTGACCCAATGGGCACAGAGAACGACGATAGGCCTTGGTCGCGCAACGCGTACACAATGACCCAACCAAGTCCGACACCCAGCAAGATCCCCACTACTGCGCCAATAAGTGACGTGATGACACTCTCCCAGCGAACGGTGGTGCGAACCTGGCCCTTCGTCATGCCTACAGCGCGCAACAGACCTATTTCGCGTTGACGCTCGAATACCGAGAGAAGCAGCGTGATGATGATTCCGACCACAGCAATGATGACCGACAAGAAAAGTAGACCGTAGATCAGCCCAAGAAGGGTATTAATGCTTCCAGACTGTGAGTCGATGTATTCGCGCTTTGAAAGCAACGTTCCTTGTCCGTATTTGTCGACAGCAGCCTGAAGTTCGCTGCGCGCAGACTTATCGCTCACGCCTGGTTTTAGTTTTATAAATACACCAAGGTCGAACGAAATAACTGACGAATCTTTTATGAGATCTCTGCTTACGGTGTATTTTCCGGCAATCTCGTCGTATGTATAAATTCCAGCAATTTTAAGTGTCTTTATTTGGGCATCGGCAAGTGTGACCTGGATGGTGTCACCAAGTTTCGTGGCATGGTTGTTTGCATATTTTTGTGAAACGAAAATTGTTTCTGCAGTGAGATCTGCATACGAACCGGATATGAGTCCAATATCGAAAACACCTTCAACGGTTGCTGGATTGATGGTGGTAAGGAACTGACCCTTGTCATCGATTTTTACAGTGAGCCGACCAATTCCAGTCGCGCGCTGCACTTGAGGCATCACATTGATGTCATCGGCAAGCGAAGGGCTGAGTCCGCCAAATCCTCGAGCAGTGGTATTAATCGCGTAGTCGCCTTTGAATTGTTGCGTGAATACTCCGTCAATTTGCGAGCTAATACTTGCTGCAAGTGCTGCAACTGCAGTTACAAGAGCGACTCCAATGAGCACTGGAGCAGCAGTACGCGAAGTGCGTTTTGGGTTGCGGGCACTGTTTTGGCGAGCCATGGTTCCTGTAACTCCACGGAACTTTTCTGCAGGCTTGCCCAGTAACAACGCAACTGGTCGAGCAATCACTGGGCCAAGTGTGATGGTGCCGGAAAAGAAAAATAGAATTCCAACACCAAGCAAAGTTTTGCTCGCGCCATTGGTGACGGCGACAATAGAAGCAGCGCCAAGGGCGATGAGGACAAGTCCGAAAATCGTGCGTCGGCGGGAAAGAGCAACAAATTCGATTGCCGTTTCACGCATTGCAGCAAGTGGAGGAACTTTGCCGGCACGGCGTGCTGGTAGCCATGCTGAGGCGACGGTGACAATGAGGCCAATCACGATGGTGTTGATGATTGCTGAACGCGGAACCACAAGTCCACCACTTGGCAAATCGATACTGGCGGCTTTCAGTAATGCGCTGAGAGCTTTTGAAAGTCCGATACCAGCAATCAATCCAACTGTCGAACCAAATAAACCAACCACGACTGACTCGATCAACATTGCACGAGTTACCTGCTTCTTTGATGCGCCAATTGCTCGAAGAAGTGCATTTTCGCGCTGGCGTTGTGCGGCGCTGATGGAGAACACGTTATAAATCACGAAACTGCCAACACCGAGTGCGATGTAGCTGAATACGGAGAGCAAAATGCCGAAGAAACTGAGGGCAGTGCCAATCTGATCTTGCGTTTCTTTTGTGATCTCCGCACCAGTCAATGTTTCGGTTTTGTATGTGTCAGGGATTGCCTGATTGATGGCCATCGCTAATTCCGTATCCGAGAGAGAACCATCTCCGGAAACCAAAATGTCATCAATGAATCCAGGTTTCGCCAAAAATTCCTGCGCTGTTGCAAGATCGAAAAGCGCAAACGTTGCTCCGCCCGGCGACCGCACGTCACCGTATGAAGCAATTCCGACCAAAGTAAATTCGCGACTGCCAGATTGAGCAACAACCTTTACTTTGTCGTTGATTACAAACTTTCCAGTTTTTGCGGAGGCTTCATCGAGGACAACCTCCGTTGGACCTGCTGCGAAACGACCTTCACTAATTGACCACAATGCACCTTTAAATTTTTGGCCAACACTTCCGAATGTTGGAGGACCATTGCCTTCGGTCCCGAGTGGCTTACCATCTTTTCCAATAATTCGAGCAAAGGCCTGAACGTCTGCCTGCACATCGGCAACTCCGGGCACTTGCTTGACGACATCTACCAGTTCGACAGGTATTCGTTGACGCTCCTGCTGCCCGAAGTCGGCTTCAATGACTTGGGTCGATCGAACATAGGAATCAACATTGCGAAATACATCGCTAAACAAGTTGTCGAATGTTTGGTTCAACGTTGCAGAAAATACGGCGGTCCCAGACAGAAATGCTGTGCCCAAAATGACTGCAAGGGAAGTAAGAACTAAGCGTGCCTTGCGGCCAAGGATGCCTTTAAGGGCAATGCGCCACATGGCTTAGTGGCCTAATTGCTTCATGTAATCAAGCACGAGTTCTGGTGTTGGTTCAAGTAGCTCACCAGCAATTTTTCCGTCCTTCAAAAACACGATGCGGTCTGCGTAACTGGCAGAGACGGGATCATGAGTAACCATCACGATCGTCTGTCCTAATTCGTCCACTGCTTTGCGCATGAACGAAAGTATTTCGTTTCCGGTAGTTGAGTCGAGGTTTCCAGTTGGTTCGTCTGCAAAAATAATTGCTGGCTCGCTAGCAAGCGCGCGAGCAACAGCTACGCGCTGTTGTTGTCCACCGGAAAGTTCGCTTGGACGGTGGCTTAAACGATCCTGCAAATGAACGGTATTGATTACTTTCTGGATCCATTCTTCGTTGCCTTTGTTGTTGCCAAGGAGAAGCGGAAGTCGGATGTTTTCATCTGCTGTCAGCGTCGGAACCAAGTTGAACGCCTGAAACACGAAACCAATTTTGTCTCTGCGAAGTTTGGTGAGGTCTTTGTCTTTCAAACTTGCGACATCAATGCCATCAATAGTGACCGAACCATTAGTCATCTCATCGAGCCCAGCCATGCAATGCATGAGTGTTGATTTACCAGAACCGCTTGGCCCCATAATGGCAGTGAATTTGCCCTTTTCGAACTCCACCGACACATTGTCGAGCGCACGAACTTCGCTGTCGTCGTGGCCGTAGATCTTGCTGACGTTTGTTGCGCGTGCAGCCGCCGAGTCTGAGTTCGCAATCGGAGGAGGAAAAGTGACTGAGGGGTTGTTCATGCCCCTCAGTCTATTTCTTACTAAAATCACTTCTTACCTAAAGAGCCTGTGATAGGTAAGAAATTACTAAGTTTGTCTTGCGTTTACTTTGGCTGCGCCAATGTTCGCAAGTATGGCTTAATTGTCTTCCAGCCACCTGGGAAAAGTGTTTTGGCTTCTTCATCAGTAACTGCAGCACCGATGATGACGTCTTTGCCATCTGTCCAGTTGGCTGGTGTTGCAACCTTGAACTTTGCAGTGAGTTGCAATGAGTCAATGACGCGAAGCACTTCGTCGAAGTTGCGGCCGGTTGAGGCTGGGTAAGTGATGGTGAGTTTCACTTTTTTATCTGGTCCAACGACAAACACGCTGCGCACGGTCATCGTGTCATTGGCGTTTGGGTGAATCATGTCGTACAAGTTGCTCACCGTGCGGTCTGGGTCGCCGATCATCGGAAAGTTAACTGGCGTACCTTGTGTCTCACCAATGTCGCTTTCCCATTTTTCGTGCGACTCAACACTGTCGACCGAGAGGCCGATCACTTTGACGTTGCGCTTGTCAAACTCTGGCTTGATCTTGGCGACATAGCCAAGCTCGGTGGTGCAGACCGGTGTGAAATCTTTTGGATGACTGAACAACACACCCCACGAGTCGCCGAGCCAGTCGTGAAACTTGATCTCGCCTTGGGTGGTTTGGGCGGTGAAGTCTGGGGCGATGTCTCCGAGACGAACTGACATGAATGGCTCCTTGATTTGGTTGCCTCATAAGGCAACTTGCTATGGGGCGGTCAGCATATCGGAAACCCGACCAAACTTGTCAACTTTGAGATATGTCAATTCCAAAAGCCTTTTTGAAGGCTTTTTCGTAATCCGTGTCGTTCTCGACTGCTCCGAGTGTGATCCAATCGGCGTCGCTCATTTTTGCGCGACCCTCAATAAATTCTGAACCACCCCACGAACACGGGTATCGCAATTGAGGGGTATCGGTGGTGATGGCGTGATGAATGAGTGCTCCAACTTCGGTTGGGTCGGTCGCGTGTGGAATGCCTGCGGCGTAAAACTGCAACATGCGGCGGTAATGCGCGTCGTATGCACCGCTCGCATTTGGAGCTTCAAGATTTTTCATAAAAATTGACGATTTTGTGATGCCAGGTTCGATCATGACGACACGAATACCAAACGGTGCGACTTCATGTGCAAGACCTTCGGTGAGCCCTTCAAGTGCCCACTTAGAAGTGACGTACGGCGATTGCGCAACAGCAGCGATACGACCAACGATTGACGAAATGTTGACAACCGAACCACTTTTAGCTTCGCGCATGTGTGGCAACACCTGTTGCGTGCAACGCACAACACCAACGACATTGACATTGAACGAATCAAAATATTGCTCAGGTGTTGTTTCTTCAGTAACACCATTGCCGCCGATACCCGCGTTATTGACAAGCACATCAATGCGTGGTGTTGCGCGAAAAATATCGGCAAATCCTTGTCGCACGGATGCATCGTCAGCGACATCCATCTCAACAAGTTCGATACTCACGCTGAGTTTTTCGGCAAGAGCCAAAAGCTTGGCTGCTTTGTCGAGACTGCGCACAGTGCCGAACACTCTGTAACCCTGCTGCGCTAAGTAAATTGCAGTGGCCCGACCGATGCCGGAGTTAGCTCCTGTGACGACCGCGACTTGCTGTGATTTCGATGTTTGGTGATCGCTCATTTGGTCAGCCTAAAGGCACAAAAGAGTGTGTGACCCCATGGATACGGTGAGTAGTGAAATGACTCTCAAGAATCAATGGATTCAGCCGATACTGAGAAGTGTGGGCGGGACAACTGTGGTGACTCAACGCTGTATTCGGACGTTGATGGCCGTTGCGCTGCTTGCACCACTGGTACTTGCGTCGGTTGAACCGACTCCGGCATTGGCCATTGCGCCAACAGGCGACTACATCGTCATCTTGAAAGACGGTGTCAATCTGGATCGCAAAGTTGCCAAAGAAGCAGGCCTGGGTAATGCGGTCAGCGACGTGTATTCCTCGGCTGTCGACGGCTTTGTTGTCGAGCTCGACAACGCTGACGTGATGCGCTTGCGTAAAGACAAAGACGTACTGCTGGTTGAACTTGATCGCACACTGAGTATCAACGAATCGAGCGGTGTGCTTGGCCCAGATCTTTCCAACCTGATGGGTGTGCCAGTTGCTGATCAATACATCGTGACGCTGAAAAATGACGTTGCACCGCGCGTGTTTGCAACTGCCGAAGCCGCAACTGGTTCACAAATTTTGTCGGTGTACACAGCCGCGATGAATGGCTTTGCCGCGATGCTCAATGCATCGGCACTCGAGCGTTTGGCAAAAGATCCGAATGTCGAATCGATAGAGCAAGATCGCATTGTGGTGTTGCAGGGAGATCAAGTAGACCCACCATGGGGCCTTGACCGAGTTGACCAGCGTTCTGGCACTCGTAACTCTCGTTATTCGTATACCAACACAGGTACTGGAGTAACGGCCTATGTCATTGACACCGGAGTGATGGCGAGTCACATTGATTTTGGTGGTCGTGTAGGTGCGGGGTACACCGTGTACGACGATGGACGTGGTACTACCGACTGCAATGGTCACGGCACACACGTTGCAGGAACTATCGGTGGCTCTACGTATGGCATTGCAAAAGCGGTTTCACTGATTCCCGTTCGAGTATTGAGTTGTTCTGGATCTGGTTCTATATCGGGTGTGATTGCAGGCATTAACTGGGCGATCAGTGATCACGCGAGTGGCACACCCGCAGTAGCCAACATGAGTCTTGGTGGTTTGTATTCGGCCTCACTGAACTCGGCTGTCGCCAACGCAACGGAAGACGGCATTGTGTTTGCAGTGGCTGCAGGCAACAACAACCGCTTGGCATGCAGTTACTCGCCGGCGTCAGAACCAACCGCAATCACGGTTGGAGCAATCGGTGGCAGTGATGATCGCGCATCATTTACCAACTACGGATCATGTGTTGACTTGTTTGCACCAGGCGTGAGCATCATGTCGGCAACCATCGCTTCATCGAGCGCGTCACGCATGCTTTCAGGAACATCCATGGCTTCGCCACACGTTGCAGGTGCAGCAGCATTGCTGTTGCAGTCAGATCCAACCGCAACGCCTGCACAGATTGCTGCGTTAATTGTCAATAGCGCAACACCCGATGCAATCACTGGTTTGGCTGCTGGCTCACCAAACCTCGTGCTGTACACGGGTGCTGCATTTGTTTCACCAAATCCAGTTGCGCCATCGGTGCCAACATTGCTCACCGCTGTTGGTGGCGTAACGCAGGCATCACTTGCGTGGAATGCGCCAACACAAAGTGGTGGTGCAGACGTGACCGACTACGTCGTTGAGTATTCATCTAACAGCGGCTCCACATGGACAGTTTTTGCCGACGGTGTATCGACGAGCACGGCTGCAACAGTGACAGGACTTGTCAATGGCACGACGTATCAGTTTCGCGTCAAGGCTGTGAGCAGTGGCGGCACTAGTGAAGCGTCTTCGACGGCAACCGCAATTGTTGGTGTACCAAGTGCGCCAACATCGCTGAGTGCAACACCGCTTGGCCTCTCGGTACGGTTGTCATGGACTGCGCCTACACAAAATGGCGGCTCGGCAATCACTGATTATGTCGCACAATTTTCTGCAGACTCCGGTGCAACGTGGTCGACGTTTAGCGACAGCATTTCAACTTCAACAACAACCACTGTCACTGGTTTAACTAATGGCTTGACCTATCAATTGAGAGTCAGCGCAGTCAACAGTGTTGGAACGAGCGCGTATTCTTCGGTGGTCATCGCCGTTCCGTGGGCCGCATCGCTGCCAAGTGCGCCACTCGATCTGGCGATTGCTAGCTACGGCCTCAATCAAGTTGGTCTTTCATGGACCATTCCGGCCACAAACGGTGGCGACACCATTACCGACTATGTAATTGAGTACTCATCGTCATCTGGATCCACGTGGGCAACTTTCACTGATCCCGTTTCATCAATACGGTCGACAACAGTTACTGATTTAGTGAGCGGAGCGAGTTATATCTTTCGCGTGAGTGCGCGCAATAGTGCTGGCACCGGAGACCCATCGGTCGTTTCGGCAGCTGTGCGTCCTGGAGTGCCGACTGCTCCGTGCTGTATCACGGAGATGCTTGTTGGTCCGCAATATGTGGCGCTTCGATGGGGCGCGCCAACATCAGATGGGGGATCTGCAGTCACGAACTACGTCGTTGAGTACACCATCGATGACGGTGTGTCGTGGACAACTTGGTCAGAGCCAACTGGCAATGGCACCAATCGCACAATCACTGGCCTCTTAGATGGAGTGCCACACAAGTTTCGAATCAGTGCGCGCAATGCCATTGCGACAGGACCACCGTCCGACGTTTCTGATGCGTACACACCGCTCACTCCAACCGCGCCAGGCCGACCGCTCAATGCTGTTGCAACTGCCAACACTGGCCAAGTTGGTCTCGACTGGGACACACCAACAACGGATGGTGGAGCACCGATCACCGACTACCTCATTGAGTATTCGTCCAACTCTGGTTCAAC
>Ga0194055_10000917_pt1 | contig 23944 bp, 17 predicted proteins | sample SepL449m_MetaG_FD_155482 | JGI IMG/M metagenome (GOLD analysis project Ga0194055, IMG submission 155482) | Anoxic zone freshwater microbial communities from boreal shield lake in IISD Experimental Lakes Area, Ontario, Canada - Sep2016-L442-9m | ecosystem: Environmental > Aquatic > Freshwater >... | reverse complement strand
AAGCATCTCCGCTTCCAGCTGACTCAGAATGCGCGTCGCATTCTCTCGATCTTCGTATTGACTGCTCCCCAGCAAGCGGATCCATCGGACGATCGATTCCTCGTCCGCTGACGGTGCAACGGCTGCTGGAAGTGACGCCCCCCCCGACTCCTCGGGTGATGGGGTTTGCCCCCAACCTATAAGGCCGACCGAGCTCGCCATCATCAGTCCCATTGCGGCGATAGGAATCCTGCCTTCGAGCATTTTCTTGGACGCGGAATACGGCATAGATCGGTTCAATGGCGGTCGCAAACCGCGGTGGGGTGGAAGGGAAGTCAGGCGAGTCCAAGCTGCGTCGGAACCGGGTGCGGTAAGCTTGCAGACTGCATGCATTCTACCGCTTCGAGCCCAGGTCGCGGAGCGAAAAGGACCTGAAAATAACTTGTGAGCCCATGGGCTTGTGGCTAGACTTCATGAAATTAGGGATTTGCGGCCGATTGCAGCCTCACTGCTAAAGAGCCCTCCATGCGTCCCGCCAATCGACTTGACGATTCCTGTTCCACCTTTGTCTCTCGCGGGCGCCAAAGCTCGCAAGAGGCTGCTCTGCTCTTGCAGGCGCTGCGTCGCATCCGCGATCTGCAAGCGAAATTCCTGAGGCACCGCGATGGCAGGAACATCGGAAACGGATGCCATCCGTTTCCGGAACCAGCTCGATTGGCCCGATGGCGTGGACTCTCCAGCGACCAACTCGCCGGTGTAGGGAGCCCAGGCTAGACATGCGTCGACAACGTATGGATAGCCGAAAGAAACGCTTCCCCCGAAGGGCAAGATGTCACCGAAGCTCGGTGCCGCAATTCTCTTGAAACAAGTCATCATGTTCGCGGACGCACCTTAGGCACAGCATCCAACATGCACAACTCGACTACCCTGGAAGAACTAGCCTTGGAATCCGGTAAACCCTCCCCTCGACCCAACCAGCCCGGTGCCCCTGCCGTCCACGTCGGTATCAGCACGGAATGCGTTCACGCTGGTGAAGCCCGCCAAAAAGCCAACGATGCAATCACAGATTCCATCTGTTGCACGAGCACCTACACCTTTGCATCGACCCAGAGCATTCTGGACTTCATCCAGGAGAAACAAGATCGGGAAGAGTACGGCCGGTATGGCAATCCCAACGAAAAAGTCGTCGAACGAAAACTGGCCGCTCTCGATCGAGCAGAAGAAGCCATCCTCTATTCCAGCGGCATGGCGGCCATCGTCGGCTTGCTGATGACCAAACTGAGTTCGGGCGACGAAATCGTCTTCTTCGATCAATGCTACCACCGCAGCCGCGAATTCTGCGCCAAACATCTCTCTCGATTCGGCGTGGTCACCCACCAGGTAACCACTGGGGATTTCAACGCGATGGATGCCGCGATCAATGAACGAACCAAAATGATCGTGAGCGAGTCGCCGACCAATCCCCACTTGACGGCCATCGATCTCGAACAGTTTGTTGCGCTGGGGAAGGAACGCAATGTCGAAACTCTGATCGATGCGACACTGGCCACTCCCTTCAACGTCCGCCCCATCGAATTCGGCGTCGACTATGTATGGCACTCCGCGACGAAATATCTGGGTGGCCACAATGATTTGTTGGCCGGTGTGATTTGTGGCTCCAAGGAAAAACTCGAACCGGTCCGCAAACTGAGAGGGATCCTTGGAGGGATCAACGCGCCGCACAACATGTATCTCTTGGAGCGAGGCTTGAAAACCTTCGCCCTTCGAATGCACAGGCACAATGAAAACGGACAGCGCATCGCAGAATTCTTGGAAAACCATCCTCGCATTGAGAAGGTTTTTTATCCTGGCTTACCTTCCCATCCATCCCACGCGATTGCCAAGCGGACGATGAAAGGATTCGGAGGCTTGATCACCTTCCTCGTTAAGGATGCAGACTGGAAGGAAACTGGAAGTATCATCGATGCTTGCCGAATCCCGAGAATCGGACCCAGTCTCGGGGGAGTCGAAAGCCTCATCGAGCAACCTCTGGTGATGAGCTACTTCGATTATCCACCGGAAGCCCGCGAGCAGTTCGGCATCTTTGACAACATGATTCGACTCGCGTGTGGTATCGAGGATCCCGAAGATCTCATCGCGGATCTAGAACAGGCCCTCAGCCGATGAAATTTCGAACGCGAGCAATTCATGTCGGCAGCGAACCGGATGCCACCGGTGCGGTCGTACCACCTATCTATGTCGCCACGACCTTTATCCAACCCGGTCCAGGCGATTGGGGACAGTTCGATTACTCTCGAAGCGGTTCTCCGACGCGAACCGCCGTCGAGAAAACCTTGGCAAGCCTCGAAGGTGCAGCCGGAGCATTGGCTTTCTCCTCGGGGATGGCGGCTACTCACTGCGCGATGATGTTGCTCGAAGCCGGATCGCACGTTGTCGCGGGATGCGACATCTACGGAGGCACCTATCGCCTGCTCCACAAAATTTGCAATCGCAGCGGCATCTCGGTGACATTAGCACCCGCTCATGATGCATCCCAAATCGCAGCCGCCATCCGACCGGAGACTCGCATGATTTGGGTGGAAACCATTGGAAACCCTTTGCTGAGTATCCCCGATCTGTCAGAGATCGCAGCCATCGCTCATCGGGCGGGTGCCCTGCTGGGCGTCGATAGCACGTTTGTTCCACCCTGTATTCTGAGGCCCCTCGAACTGGGAGCCGATATCGTGATGCATTCCGCTACCAAATACTTGGGCGGGCATAGCGATTGCCTGGCAGGGGTACTTGCTGCCCGAGATCCAGAGCTGCATCAACGACTCTACTTCACGCAGAATGCCACGGGTGCTGTCTTGGGAGGCCTCGAATCGTTCCTGCTCCATCGAGGAATCAAAACCTTGGAACTGCGAATGCGGGAGCAGTGTCGTTCGTCCCTTTTCATCGCACAGTGGCTGGAAAAACAACCCCGGGTCCGGCGCGTACTCTACCCAGGCTTGCCCAGCCATCCTCAACACGCGCGAGCCAAGCAAACCATGGGAGATCAATTCGGCGCGATGATCTCGTTTGAAGTCGACGGAGATTTGGAACGAACCAAACGCATCTGCAGCGCCACCCAGTTGTTCGGTTTAGCGGTGAGCTTGGGGGCCGTCGAATCTTTGATTGAACAGCCCGCAACCATGTCCCATGCGAGCTACGATGCGGCCGACCGCGCTGCCCACGGTATCTCCGATTCGCTCATCCGTATCTCTGTTGGACTCGAAGACCCGCAAGACCTTATCGAAGATCTCGATCAAGCGTTAAATAGCTAACGACCCTACGACCCGCTCGGAATCAAGACATCGGGCGTCCATCGCGCGGTTTTCCATCGCCCAGAGTCCCGCTCTGCCTATCCACCAACGAAAAAAGCGAGCTGACTAGCTCGCTTCTCGTGTTCCATTTCTCGAATGGCCGTTGACTATCTTCTTTAGCGATTGATCGCGAAACCAAACGTCATGCCGGGCATGACCAGCTGTTGGTTTTGGTCAAACTGATTCCCACCCGAGGAAAGGGTCGCACCTCGCCAGAGCCCCTGCCCAAAATAGACCAGCTGGAAACCGACTCGCAAGTCCAGGTACTGGGTCGCTCGGAAGGCACTCTCCGCTCGCAAGTCAAAGCCAACCGGGGTCTCATTGTTCTTACGCGAAGTGAAGGTCGTTCCCGTATGATCTCCGTCAAACGTTGGAGGATCTCCAATGACGGGCGGAACAGCATACGTCGTTCTCGTTACCAACCGCGTTGTCTCTTGTGTTTGAAAGTTGTGACCAGCGAATGCCTTGAAGTCCGTCGACAACGTGAACCGGCGCCAATGCTTGAAGTACCGGAACCCGAGTTGTCCGAGCAACATGTCGTTCCGGGTGAAGACCAAGTCGTTCAAGTAGAGCTCGCCATTGCCCGTAATCGTGACCCCGTCAGCCGGATCAATAACGTCGAACAAACCGTAGGTATCGCTACGTGCAGTATCGGTGAACTGGGCGTATCGCAAACCCATGTAGGGTTCCAGGATGCCGCCGTATCGATACGGTGCCAATCTCCAAGTCTTGTTCGCCTCAAAGCTGTCGAAGTTACCCACGTTGACACTCTCTTGGACTTGGTAGGTCCGCTGAAGTGTGAACGGGTTGTTTCCGAACACCAAGGGGTAGTACGGGTTGGCCGGATCGTTCAGGTCATCGAAAGTGATTCCGTTGAGCCGCAACTGTTGGTAACCATTGTAAACGTTCGGACCCGTGACCACTTGATAGGAGAAGGACCAGCCACTCTCCTGACGGTTCATCCAACCAAAGTCCCAGCGGTTCCCCCAAGTTCCATCGATGATGTAACTCGAGCCCGAGTTCTGTGGACGGCTTACCCCAGTGTAGACTCGATCGTATGTCAGATAAAACCCGGTAGGGGCTCGCTGACGTGCGGTCAAGTCCTCAAGATCCTGAAGCTGGACAGGAGCAAACAGCTGCCAGTCCGGATCAAAATCCATTGGCTCCGAGAACGGGTGATAGCCACTGTCGGCGAATCCAAGCTGACCAGCCATCACGGCTGAAGCTAACACAAACGCTCGCAAAGTTCGTTGCAAAATGGACATAGTCGATTTCCCACCGTTCCCCAAAGTTCACGCACTACTCAGCCACGGTTCGACTGAGCGCACTAGATCGGTTTGTGCTGCTAGTATCGGAAAGGTGGCGAGGTGATATTGAGTCGGTTTAGGTAAAGCGTAGCGAAAAATCCGATGCCACCACGTTTGAGGATTGCAAGCAAACGTAGGGTTGTACCTACAAGACCATCCCTCCAATCGGCTCATCGACCAAGCAAAAACCAGGATGGAAGATGAATCAAGCGTGGAAACGATCGCCTTTGGGCGCGCGTTCGTTAGGTCCCCTCGTGCATCGCAGCCTTTTTCGAATTCCCACCTTCGGGAATCAGAAACTCCACGAGATTCTTGAAACGCCAACGGAGGGAACGCTGCAAATCATCCAGAAGAGAGTAGACCACCGGCGTCGCCACCAAGCTCAGCACCAGAGACAGGGCTTGCCCGCCAATGATGACTTTTGCCATGCTGGCCCGAGCGCTGGCTCCTGGCCCGCGCCCGAGTGCAATCGGGAACATGGCTGCCATCAACATCACGGTTGTCATTAAGATCGGACGCAATCGCGTGTAGTTGGCTTCGATGATGGCGGTATCTCGATCCAATCCAGTGCGTCTCAACTCATTGGTCTTGTCGACCTGCAAAATCCCATTCTTCTTCACGATACCAATCAGCATGAACAGACCGAACATGGCATACAAGTCGAGTGGGGTTCGGAATAGAAGCAGGGAAAGCAGTCCAAACGGGATCGTCACGGGCAAGGCTGCCAAGATACTAATTGGATAGACCCAGCTTTCAAACTGCGCTGCCAATATCAAGTACATAAACGTGATGCTCAGCCCCAGCGCTACCATGAAGTAATAGGCCGTCTCCTTGAGCATGTCGGCTTGGCCCCCCAAGACGGTTCCATATCCAGGATCCATGTTCATCTCGGCCACGCATCGGTTTGCATATTGAACGGCCTCATTGAGCGACACTTCATCGGGATGAGCCATCAATGTCACCGTCCGCTGGCGATTCAATCGATCGATTTGGCTGGGCCCTTGTTTCTCCTGAAGTCGAGCCAAGCCTCCCAGTTCGATCGGACCCGCCGTACTCGATGGAATCGCTAGACTCAGCAATTCCTTGGAGTCCGTTCGGAATCGCTTTTCTGCGCGCAACCAGACATCGTATTGCTCCGTCCCTTCCTTGTAGGTCGACACGATCTGACCACCTACCAGCACGTTGAGCGTGTTCGCAATCATTTGAACGGGAATGCCCAAGTCCATCGCCCGTTCGCGGTCGATTTCGACTTGCAGCTCAGGCTTGCGCATCGAGAGGGTCGAATCGATGTCCACCAATCCCGGCAGTCGTTGCAGTTTTTGCCGAAGGATTTCCGCATACTCCGCCAGTTTCGTCACTTCCGGGCCTTGCAAGCTGATTTGAAAAATTCGGTTATCCCCGTTGGGCCCGCCCCCCAATGCGGAGACATCCGAAACCGCTGTCCGCAAATCGGGGTATTCGGCCATGATCTCACGTGCCTTGCGCATCAATTCAAATTGCGAGAACTTGCGTTCTTCCAAATCCAAAATACGGAGATAGATCGATCCTCGCGTCACATCCCCTTGACCCTTGGCGGTACCGGACTGACCGATCGAAGTAAACCGATGCACCACTCCCGGAAGCTGTGTTAGTCGTTCCTCGATCTCGCGGATGACTCGGTCGGTCCGATCGAGCGTGTATCCTTCCGGTGTGATGAAACTGATTTGTGTCTCACTCTGGTCATCGCGAGGGACCATGTTGATCCCGAGATTCATGAAAATCAATGGGGTTGTCGAAACCACGAAAAGACTGATCACGACCGTCATCCATCGATGCCGCAAGGACCATCTCAGGATCGTTCCATACGTCGATTCAATCCGGCGATACAACCAACCTGATTTTGATGCGCTGTGGCCATCCTCCCCCTTTTCCAATTTAAGGAACCGGGAGCATAGCATCGGCGTGAGCGTGAACGAAACAAACAAGCTCATGAGAATAGCAAAGGCCACAGTCAGCCCAAAACTACTGAAGAACCGTCCCACCATCCCACCCATAAACGCAACCGGAACAAAGATCACGACGAGCGATAGGCTGGTCGCCAAGACCGCCATCGCAATCTCCTTTGTTCCCACACGCGATGCTTCCATTGCATCCAGTCCATTTTCTTCCATGTGCCGAAAGATGTTTTCGTGAACCACCACCGCATCGTCAATCACAATGCCGATGGCCAAGACCAACCCTAGCATGGTGATGTTATTGAGAGTAAATCCCATCACCTGCATAAACAAAAATGTCGGCACGATCGATGTCGGAATAGCCAATGTGGCGATAACGGTCGTTCGCCAATCCCGGATAAAGAGCAGGATGGTCACTCCCACCAGTGCCGCTGCTAGCATCAAGTGAAATTTGACTTCGTCCATCGACACGCGAATGAACCGAGATTGGTCTTGCGTGATCTCTACCTTAATATCCCCCGGTAAGGTATTGGCAATCTTGGCCAGCCGCGCTTGCACGGCATCAGAGATTGCGACCGTGTTGGTGCCGGATTGCTTTTGCACGAACAAACTGACCGCATTCTGTCCATCCAAGCGACTCAATCCTCGCGGTTCCTCGATCGAATCCTCGGCATGTCCGATATCCCGTATTCGGATCGGATAGCCTTTACGATTGGTCACGATCAAATCATTGAAATCATCGGCGGATGTAATCCGGCCCAATGTTCGCAGGACCATCTCGCGCGGGCCTTGATCCACGATTCCCCCGGGGACTTCTAGATTCTGCGTGGCCAGCGCTCGCCGGACTTCTTCGATCGCAATCCCGTAGGCCCGCAACCGATCGGTGTCGACCCGGACGTTGATCGCTCGACTGCGCCCGCCGGTGAGAAATACGTTTCCCACCCCAGGAACCGTTTGGAGCAATTCTTGGATTTGCCGACGAGCAATCTCGGTCACCTCTTGGATATTTCGTTTTCCTGAAATACCCAACGTAATAATCGGGGCTGCATCCAAATCGAATTTGTTGACCAGTGGCGTCTCTATCCCCTCAGGCAATTGCCTCGTGATCGAGGAGATTTTATCGCGAGCCTCCTGCGCACCGACGTCGCCGTTTTTTTCGAGAACAAACCGCACGACCACCGTGCAATTCCCTTCGCGCGTTGTCGATCGGAGCTCATCGATCCCGGAGATCGTATTGAGTGCTTCTTCCAACGGTTTGGTGACCGAACTCTCCATCTCTTCGGCGCTCGCCCCAGGGAGCGCTGCCGAGATCGAGATGACCGGAAAGTCCACCTTGGGAAAAAGGTCGACCCCCAGTTCAAAGTAGGCGACGAGTCCCAGGACGACAGGGATAACAACCAAGACCCACGTGAAGACGGGGCGACGGATGCAGATATCCGAAAGGCTCATCGTTTGGACTCCTTGGAATTTGCTTCGGACCCTCGCGCACCGGCAGCTTTCGTCTGATCGGCCAACTCGGCGGACGTACTGATCGAAACGGCACGCTCCACCACGTCGACTCCATCGGAGAGCATTCGTTGGCCACTCGTAACGACTTTGGCTTTGTCCGAAATCAGGGGCGTTGCGATTTCGACCCAGTCTTTGGATTGCGCACCCAAGGTGACTTGGTATTCTTTCGCCTTTCCGTCTTCGATCAAAAATATCTTGTTGACGCCCGCCAGGGAATATAGCCCCGACATGGGGATAGTCATGGTTGGCTCAGCATCTCCGACCAAGATCTTGGCTTTGGCAAAACTACCCGGCTTGCATCGCCGATCTTCGTTGGGAACAGTTACCTCGACAATAAACGTACGCGTCGACCGATCGATCGATGGACTGATCTTGGAGACGCGTCCTGATCGAGGCTCATTGAGCGAAGTGGTCGAAATGGAAACTTCCTGACCAACTTCGACCTTCGAGGACTGAGATTCCGGGACCGATAATCGCAGCTTGAGAGTGTTGCCCAGGACCAGCCGAAACACCTCCGTACCAGGCCTTAACAAGGTTCCCTCCGAGACCATTCGCTCGGAGACACTGTACAAATGATCACGCTCTCGATCGGAAAGGGTCGGAACCGGCACGCGAATCTGACAATCGATCAAACGTTGCTTGGCAATCGCCAGATCGGCAGAACGCAATCGCGCCGTGGCAGCCGCAGCCTGTGCCATCAACAACTGATTGCGCCAGTCAAATTCCTGCACCCGCGCATCGCTCTTGGCTTGTTCCAGATCGTCGATACTGATGGAGTTGGTCGATTCCAGCGGAAGCATCCGATCCAATCGCGACTTGGCAAGATCGTATTTTTGTTTGGCGGAGACAACGGTAGGCAATGCGCTCAAGTCATCCCCCTCCGTCGGCACCGTTGAAAAGCCCCATTTGGACAACTCCGCTTGCAAGCTGCGCACCGCCTGTTCCAAAGCCAGGCGAGCATCCGTCTCATCCAACTCCAGCAAAATCTCATCAGGAGCGACGACATTGGAAAGATCGTGATGGATCTTTGCAACCCGCCCTTCCAATTTGGAACTGATGGTCAATTCCTCGAAGCCATACAACGTTCCCACCGCGTCCACGGTTCGTTGGATGGGTCGTACTTGGACTGGTTCTGCCGTCACCACAATCGAGGAACCTCGATCCGTCACGCCCAAATGGACATCCCCAAGCCCGACCTTCGCCGAATGCGACGACCCACCAGAAAAGAATCGACCTGCCGCAAAGGCGATCGCGGCGACAGCGAGCCATCCTAGCCATTTCATGAAGGGCAATCCTTTGGCACGGGCCGTATCGGGCAACCCATCAGGATCGGTCTTCGGTGCAACAAATTGTTCAAAACTCTGTCGGCCCAATTCGGGCAGAGACTCTTCGTTCTCTTCGACATCGATGACTTGATTCGTCATAGGTGACTTCCCAGGACTGGTTAAATCGTGGTTATTAGATTTCCATGCGCGCGACATCTCAGCGGACCTCCAACATGGACAATCGTTCGACTTGTTGTGTTCCCTCGCGAGCGATCTTGCGGAACAACACGAGCAAGATTTCCTGCTCGTCTTCCGTCAACGATGCGAGCAGTGCCCTGTGGAATTGAAGCTTGGCGGACGATGCCGACTCGAACAAACGCCGCCCCTGATCGGTCAATTCGACGTAGACCACACGTCGATCGGTCTCGGATCGGATCCGTTGGGCAAAACCTTTCTCCTCGAGACCATCCACAATCGACGTCGCGGAATTAACCGCCAACCCAACATGCTCGGCGACCGACCGCATCATTTGCCGTCCGGATTCACCCAAATGTTCGAGAACGCGCAGGTCCTGATGGCCGAGATTGGCATGCTGCCCGCATGCCGTGGCGCTGTGCAGCAATTGAAATTGCCGAAGAATATCGCGCACGACACTCCCAAATGCGTGCGCTCGCGTTTCTAAATCACTCATCCGTCTTCCAATCGCTTCTCGTGTCGAATAGTTCCATGTTCGAACTATCCAATTTTAGAAGCGAAGTTTCAGATGTCAAAGCCTGCTTGAGAAACAGGCTATGTCCAGCGGATTCCTAGCTATCTTTTGGGAATTCAACCCAGAGGCTACGGCTGTGGGTTCGCCAGGCTGAACAAGTGTTTTTCGCCTCGGACAAAAAGCTCGCGCCCCGCGGCTGCGGGCGTCGCATCCACACCCTCTCCTAGTTCATTGGTCGCGACGACTTTGAGGGTGGGCGAATCCTCGATAACCACCATGGTCCCATTGCGATCGGTCAGATAAACATAGCCATTGGCAGCGATCGGCGATGCATACGTCTTGGTGACCCCAGGCACGCGACTGGCCGAGTAGATGGTCTTGCCGGTTTTGGCTTCCACGCAAGTCAGCAATCCGGTTTTTTCCTTGTAATAGTAGAGCCTGCCGTTGGAGAGAAGCGGCGATGCCACATCCGGAGTATCTTTGGATTGGGTCCATAGAACTTTTTTGGTCGATGCCAAATCCCCTTGGCCAGTCAAATCAAAAGCGCCGATAAATGCGCCTCGGAAACCACTTGCAACGTAGGCGACCCCATTTTCTGCGACGGCCGTTGCGCAGGGTCGCTGGGTTTGACCGGCGCATTTCCAAAGCTCTTTGCCTGTCTCAAGATCGTATCCGCGCGCGGCTGTCTGCCCATTCATGACGATTTGATCACGTCCTTTTTGGTCTTTGGCAATGAGCGGAGTCGCCCAGCAGGTAGGCTCCTCCCGTTTGGTCTGCCATAGGATATCGCCCGTCTTCTTGTTGACCGCATAGAGCATCGACTGCCCCTCGTGATCCCACGGCACGATGACTTTGTCTCCCACCACGGTCGGCGAAGCACCTTCGCCAAAGCCATTGCGAACCGTCATGTCTCCGAAGTCGCGATTCCAGAGCAATTGCCCATCCAGCGTGTATGCAAAGAGACCGCGCGATCCAAAAAACGCGTAGATAGCCTCTCCGTCCGTACAAGGGGATGCGGATGCAAAACCGTTTGTTTCATGCGTTCCTTCGTGCGGTACCGCCAACACGGCGGTTTGGGACCACTGGATCGAGCCGCTCTTGCGATCCACGCTCAACAATCGAAACTCGAACTCCCCCTTCTTCTTGGTCGGCACCGCGGTCGTGACAAAAACGGAATCGTTCCAAACCACAGGGGACGAAGAACCCACACCAGGAATCTCGACTTTCCATTTCACATTTTTGGTCGCACTGAATTCGATGGGTGGCTGGGCGTCAGGCGACGTACCATTCCCGCTTGGACCTCTCCAGTGCCCCCACTGGTCACCCAATACCATCGGGTTCTGAAAGCAACCTACGGCCCAAAACGCACTTAAGGCCCACGCCGTTTTTCGCATCGCTATCCCCATCGTGTATCCCATCGTTTAGAAAATGCACTACTCAAATCATTTGAATGAGAGACAGCATTCTAACGTCTAGCGACTCGGCCGATGCGCCCAAAATCGATCCTCGAAACCAGGATAATCACGTCCTGATGGCAAGACCTGCTGGCAAGAGATGGCGGTGCAGATCTCAAAAATGTGCTGGAACAACCGCATCATGCGCGGCAACGCGGAGCATGTAGCCCGATAATAGAACGGATCAGGGCATGATCCGTCTCGGTCAATCCGTGGGTGGGAAGCTCGACCATCCTGTCTTCTGGATCATCGATCCAAACCACGATGGCCGACTCCCACGGCAGATCGGAAGAATAGCGTACGGAATAGGATTGCAGACAAGCCCACAACACGTTTTTTTCCGCGAAGAATGTACGCGATGTAATGCCGCGAGCATTGATCTCAAGGATCGATGACAGCTCGGAAATACCCTTGTATGCGGCATAGATTCCGATTGCAAGCATGAAGGAAGCACAAATGAGCAATTGGTTCGCCACGCGCGGGGCAACGGATAATTGCGCGATCAACCCAACACCTAGCCCAATGCAAACCATGCAAAAACTCCACCAAACCAATCCGAGCGTCCATCGCCTGCATGCGAACTGAAATCGCATGTTGGGATCGACCGTGCCCTTGGATTGCCTGGCCGCGAGCGAACCGATGACGATGCCATCGGTATCGGGGTTGATCATCGGAAGAGACCTGATTTCTGCAGCCGTATTGGATTGCTCATGCGTTGGAAACATGGAAGGACCCGTGTCTTAAGAAAAGTAATGCGCAGCCTTGCGGATTCGTAGCCGACCTATTTTTGTCGACCACATAGCACAACACATCAAGCAATCGACTTGCATGATGGTGGTTCTCAGTTGATATCAAGTTCATCCTCAAACAGCGCTGTCAACATCCAGCTGACGTGGCATTCCACTTTGTTGTCTCAACACAGCCGCATCGGGCGAATTTCCTGGCTGAGGTAGCGGATCTGCAGTCATGCTGCCGATTTTCCAGATTTACTAACTCCCGGTGCTCGTCATGGGGTAGGAGACTGGTCATCTCCATCAAAGACACCAGATCCACTCTCGTAAAAAATCGTTTCATGACACAGCCACCGAAGGTGACATCACATGGACGCAGGCATGATGGGCCGACAAACGCTTCATCGATTGCATACCATCCAGTCGCATCGGAATGTTGGCATCGTGAGCAATCTCTACCGCATGCATCAGATTTTCACATGCCGTATGATCGATTAAATAGGTCGACGGTCCAACGTGCACGACGACCTCTCTTGCTTTCCAAGGAATCGATTCGATCCGTTCACTCATCAACATCGAATTGAAACAGGACAACGGCCCATCGATACTGACGTGATATACATCCCCTATAAGCTCCGCTTTCGACACGGGGTTTCGGAACATCGACAACAATCCCGATGCCGTCGTTGGATGCTCCTCGCCATTACCTCGCAAATTCGAAATCGAACCGTAGTACAAGAAACCATCGAGGAGAAGGGTTGCAATCAGCCCCGCGATGATTCCCCACAACAAGTCCGTTGCCAGTGTCACAGCAATTGTGAAAGCGAAAATTGCTAATTGCTCTTTCCCAATTTTCGCCATGTGCCTCCACACCATCGGCTCGCACATCTTCCAACCCGTATAAATCAGCACGGCAGCCAACACACATTTCGGAATCAGGTTGATCAAGTCGCGAGCAAAGATCAAATAGATCACCAAGCAAACTGCATTGGTAAAGTTCGCCCAGAGTGTTTTGCCCCCTGAAGCAATGTTGACTTTGCTCTTCACACCACCGGGAATGATCGTCAAACCACCCACAAGGCTCGAAGCGATGTTCGAAATCCCCATCGCTAACAGAACGCGGTTTGGAGCCGATCGACGCTTGTAGGGATCAATTCGATCGATCGCGATGGCGGTCGCCAGCGACTCAACACCGTCGATCAAGGTCAGCGTAATAACCCCCATCGCCGCGGCATACCAAAGATCCGTTCGAGAAAACAGTTCTGCAAAGTGAGGCGAATGAATCCCGTCAAACGGATTCTCTGGCAACTTCAACAGAAATGTCGGATCCACCTTACCAAGCTGAACGACTTGCCCAAGAATCAATCCGAACACGACTGCGAACAAGTGGGGTGGAATCACCTTTAGAAGAGGCACCTTCTTTTGAAGCGCACCCAACGTGAAAAGCAATAACAACGTCGACAGACCAACGATGCCGACGATCGAAGTCATTCCCGCAAAAAAGCTTGGGATGTCTGCAATGTATTCGATGAATTCATGCGGATGTTCGTTTCCTTTGTATCCTAGGAACATGGGCAGTTGCTTGACCATGATTAAGATACCAATCGATGCCAACATCCCTTCGACCACGCTCAGGGGAATGGCGCTTGCGAAGCGTGCCAACTTCAAGAGCGCCAGCACAATCTGAAGACATCCCACCATGAAGATCACAACAATCAGAAACCTGTAGCCTTCCCCGACCCCTTCGGCGTTCCCGGCCCCGCCCAACGCCACCATGATCGCCATCAAGGCAGGCGCCAGTCCCGCTGCTGGACCAGCAATCGTCAGGTACGCACCACCGATAAACGGAAAAATAAGCCCGGCAATGATCGCCGAAATCAATCCGTAAATGGGGGGAGCACCCGACGCAATCGCAATCCCAGACGAGAGGGGCAACGACACGAGAGAAACAACAATCCCAGATAGTATGTCGTTTCGGATGTACTTGAGCCCGGCCACGCCATTCTGAGGTTTTTCCGTCGGGTCGATCCCCGTGTGTTCAATAGCAGGTGTGTGCATATGCCAGATTCCAGCAAGTATCGATGCGATCGAGGTTCTTGATTGCTTGGCGGAGAGGAAGAAACAAAAGCCAAGCTGCGTCGGAACAAGGCAAGAAACATGCCCAAACCTTAGAACGACTCGTAACTGGCTCGCTGCAACCGGTCGTGAGCTCCGATTCCACCAACGATTTTGCGTGTATTGGACACTCAAAAAATTCCTTGGTACCCCGGAGTGAAAAAACCTTTTGGCCAACTCCCGCACCGCGTGAGGATCGGCTTTTGTTCAACCGTGGCAAAGGCTTGGCCACAGCCAATCAACCTGAACGGCCTCCCTTCCCCGAATCTCCTCAGAGTATCTCGGCCGATCCTGTTTCTGCGATCTCTTCAATCGCGTCGATATCCCCTCGACACTTCCCTGCGACGAGATCTCGCCCATTCGCCACGCAGGCATTTCATTACCTCCCGCCCTGGTCGTTAAATACAGACGATCGTTCGGACCGTCTAGTGCGACTGGAACGAAGTCATTTCCGAAGGTTCTCTTCAACTTGAAAGCCCTTCTCGAAGCGCGTACGATAGAACGCTATGCCGCAGCGAGACGTCTGGAAATTAGTTGCACCGACTTTCTTTTTGGGTGCGTTCCTCCTCGGGGTCGGCGTTCTCGCCGCTTGGAACGTTCGAACGCAGCAACAAATCAGTTCAGAACTGATCAACCGAGAAGTTCGCGGAATGATCGCGATCGAAGAGCTCAATCTTGTAATGCACGAGATTCGGTCGCAGTTCAACCTCTTCTTGCGAACGTCGGATGTGAACCACTTGCGCTATGTCGCGAATGTCCATCGGAAGGCGGACGAATTGCTTAAGAAGGCTCAATTCTCGGCCCGCACTCCTGAAGAAATCGAACTCCTGGAAGTTGCTAGCCAAGGCTACGATGGATTCTTTACAGAATTCGACGAGTCGACGAAAGCCTTTGGGTTTGTCGATGGCTGGGATCCTGCAAACCAGCCCGAGAATCTCCAACCCCAACCGACTCCACCTCTGTCGGAAACCGATCGTGATGTACTAATCCAACAATCGAAACAGTCGCATGACCTCTTGACCGAGAAAGTTTTGGAACCCCTAAAAAATTGCATCCGGGTTAACAACGATGTCGTGGAGCGAACCAAGGATGCCAGCGAAGAGACAGCAAAGCATCTAATGATCGGCTTCCTTCTCCTGGGATTGTGCGGACCCATTGCTGGTATTTTGTGGGGAGTATGGATGGGACGCGCCATCGGTCGCTCCATCGTTCAACTCAATGTTTCCGTACGGGGTGCATCGAGCAAACTTTCGGACCTTCGCGGAGGCGTGACAGTAACCCACCAAGGCGATTTGCTAGGTCTCGAAGCCGGCATTAAGGCACTCGAACAAAACGTATCCCGCGCTGTCGAACAATTGCAACAAAAGGAACGCGAACTATTGCGCAGCGAACAACTCGCACGCGTCGGCCAACTGGCCGCGGGACTGGCACATGAACTGCGCAATCCATTGATGCCGATGAAGATGCTTGTGCAAGCCGCCATCGAGCGAGGTGCCGAGAGTGGTCTCAAAGGCAGATCGCTTCAGATTCTCAATGAAGAAATCTCCCGCCTGGAACAGTCGATCCAATCCTTCCTCGATTTTGCTCGCCCTCCTGCCCCGAAGGAACAGATCCACGACCTGAGAGATACCGTTCTGGCCACCTCCTTCCTCGTCGGCGTTCGCTGCAACCAACAATCGATCGAACTCCAAGTCCATGTTCCGGAAACTCCCGTCATTGTCAGCGTGGACCCAGCCCAAATCAAACAGCTCCTACTGAATTTGCTTTTGAATGCGATGGATTCCGTCAAGCGGGATGGGAGCATCCGCGTAGATCTCATCGCAACAACCCCAATCCCTGAGGAAATCGATTCCTATTTGGAGAGTACGAACGAGCATCCCGAGTCCTTGGATAACGATCGCCCGGACCTCCGATTCCCTGACCAACACTTCAAAGATACGTCGCTCACGTTTGCTCTCCTCCGCGTCGCCGATAACGGCGAAGGAATCTCCGAAGACATCATCGATCGTATCTTTGAACCTTTTGTCACGAGCAAGGAAACCGGGACTGGACTTGGACTGTCCATTTGCAAGCGGATCGCGGAAATGCACAGGGGATTCCTGATCGCGTCCAACCGCATTGAGGGAGGTGCGGAGTTCTCCCTTTACCTACCTTTGGAACCATCGCATCCTATTGCTCCGTCGGCAAATGGATCCAAAGACATTCTGTCCGATTCGATCATCAAGTAAAACTTGGTTCTCATGCATAAACTCCTTGTCGTTGACGATGAACCGAATATCGTATTCACCATTAAAGAGACATTGGGCTCCGATTCCACTCGCATCATCACGGCTGGGAATGGCCGCGAAGCCATCGACCTCTTCCGTACTTTGCAGCCCGATGTTGTGCTGATGGATGTGAGACTACCCGATATGTCCGGCCTCGATGCATTTCGTGAAATGCATCGTTTGGATCCTCGCGTACCTGTGATCTTAATGACCGCATTCTCGCGAACCGACACCGCCATCGAAGCCATGAGCCGTGGAGCCTTTGAATATCTCCTCAAGCCTGTGGATTTGAATTCCCTGCGGCAGCTGATCGCGCGCGCCATGGAAGTGAGCCATATCAACCAAAAGCCTGCCGTCGTCGATACCCATGCAATTCACGAAGACAACGCCGCCGATCTGATCATCGGAGACTCGGTCGCCATGCAGGATGTTTACAAAACCATCGGACGGGTGGCCTCGCAAGATGTGACCGTGCTCATCCTAGGAGAAAGCGGAACGGGTAAGGAGTTGGTCGCCAGAGCTCTCTACCATTACAGCAAACGAAGCAAACAACCTTTCCTCGCCGTCAATTGCGCCGCCCTCACCGAGTCACTCCTGGAAAGCGAGTTGTTTGGGCATGAAAAAGGAGCTTTTACAGGAGCCGACCAGAGACGCATCGGCAAGTTCGAACAAGTCAACGGCGGCACGATCTTTCTGGATGAGATCGGCGATATGTCCCCCTCGACGCAAGCCAAGGCGCTCCGTCTTCTCCAACAACAACAGTTCGAACGTGTCGGCGGAAACGCGACGATCCAAACCGATGTCCGAATCATTGCCGCCACCAACAAAGATCTGGAAGAAATGGTCGCGGACGGAACGTTTCGACAAGACCTCTATTACCGACTCAATGGCTTTTCCATCCATTTACCTCCCCTTCGAGAACGAGTCGGAGACGTGCGGGCACTGGCGAATTACTTCGCTCGCGTCCTTTCGCGTGAATTGGGACGGAATCTTCCGACAGTGGCGGAGGAAGCCATCGAAGTTCTCGAAAAGCACACTTGGCCGGGCAACGTGCGTGAATTGAACAGCGCCATTCGCTTTGCGATCGTGAACTCGACCAGCGATCTCATCACCCCAAATTGCTTGCCTCTTTCATGCCGCACTTCACCCGCCGCCAGCGGAGATCGACTCCTCAACTCGGCTTCGCCGGGACAACCTGCGGGAGCTCTGCCAGACGTCTTGCAATTGACACAGTCCCTCCTTCGCGATGGCTCAAACGACGTCTATCGATCGGTGATCCACTCGGTGGAAAATGTCATGTTTGATCGGGTACTGGAGGAAACTCGCGGAAATCAGCAACTCGCTGCCGAACGGCTCGGGATCTCGCGCATGACACTGCGCGCCAAAACCCGCGCTCGATTGGACGAATCCAACCGCGATACGTAACGCGGCCCCATACGGAATGCTCCCTTCTTTTCATCATCGATGATCCATCGGATGCCTGCCAATTTCTTCGCGAACTTAATATGGGCTGATGGCTTCCTGTTGTTAGTGCAACAATATGCTTCCAGCAGCGAGCAGCGCATGCAGCATGAACGCCATGCTAAGCTCATCGCCATGTACGTTCCGCCATTAACCGTAACGCGTTAGCGTCCGGTTACCCACATTTTTTTTCTTGATTCGTACTCGTACTCAATGAAATAATACGGTTACGAAAATGCTGGGATTTCAATGAGCACTATTGCGAGCGCTTTGCTTTTGCTGAATTCCTTCTACAGCGAGGTTGATCTTGAGCCCACAACTACCCGACGACTTGTTTGTTTCGATTCTTGGAGACAATGTTGCTGCCGTATCACTCCGTGTCGAGAGAACCCTCCGCGAGGGCTTGTCTGATGAAACTTTTGTTGCAACCCATGACTTGGACCTCAGCGAGTATGTTCAATTAGGGCATGCCACAAAGACCCTATGTCCTCTGCCATTCCCAAGCCTCAGCGAGTCGTGGGGGGGCTTGGACAACGATCGTCTCCAAACGCATTACGAACAAGTCCTTTGGCAGGTCGATTGGAATTCGCATCGCTTGCATGTATTGCAAGTGAGTTGGGCCACCGATTGCGGTACGCAGAGCCGACACTGGGTCATCGCTCGGAATGAATCGATCTCGCGGGATTTCATTTTGGATGTAGCCCGCAAGACCAACGATCCGGGTCAAACTGTATTGGTCTTCCAGAACGGGTACTGGAATCGATCGAGCGAGATGTTTCATATGATCCAAGGGACCAGCATGGATGATCTGGTGCTGCCTGGAGAGCGACGGAAAGAAATGATCGCGGACTTTCAACGATTTCTACAATCGCGCAGCCAATACGAATCCTTGGGTCTAGCTTGGCGGCGCGGAGCCATCCTGATAGGCCCCCCTGGCAACGGAAAAACCCACTTCTTGCGCGCTCTGGTCCATGAGTTGGATGTCCCCTGTCTCTACGTGCAGAGCTTGAAGCATTCTTATTATGAACCCGAGCAATTGCTCGATAAAGTCTTCGAGCGTGCACGACAGGTTCGCCCCTGCATCTTGATCTTTGAAGATCTCGATTCCCTGATCGATGATGACAATCGGTCCTTCTTCCTCAATCAACTGGACGGATTCGAGAAAAACGTCGGGCTGATTGTCATCGCGACAACCAACCACGCTGAACGCATCGATGCGGCGATCCTGGATCGACCAAGCCGCTTCGATCGCAAGTACGAATTCCTTGTGCCTGGCGTTGAAGATCGCGCCCGATTTCTGGAACTATGGAAGAACAAACTGGCGGGGACCGTTCCCTGGGATGGACGCAACATTCCCGAATTGGCCGCCGCCACTGAAGGTTTTTCGTTCGCGTACCTCAAAGAACTGATGGTGAGCTCGCTGCTGCAATGGGTTCACGGCAGCGCATCGACTCCGGCAACGAAAGGAAGTTTTGAAACGGCGTTGGCAGAACAAACCAGACTCCTACAAAGCCAGCGCGGTTCGACCGCAGGATATCTTGCTCAATCGGGCGATTCAGGCACACTGTCAAAAGCACTCCGACGCATCGGCTGGTAACGGCAGGGTAGCGAAACCCACGTGCTGTCGATCAAGCATCAAATGGCCATCCACCGAATGACAGGCCCGAACGGGCCTACAAAATCCCATGCCGATGGCCCGGCCACCGGACTCAAGCAACCCAATGACAGGCCCGGATGGGCCGACAAGATCCCATGCCGGCGGCCTCGGCCACCGGACTCGATCGCAACTCTGCGTCACTGCGTCCTTATCCACATGAGGCAACATCGAATCCTTTTCTTCGAACCATTTAGGATCATCGAATTTTCGTCGCGATTCGGTCCCATCTTATTCCTTTTGGTATGCCGATCGATGAAGCGTATTGGTCTTGAAACTCATAGTCTCGTGACCAGATGATCATCTTGGCGTGGCCGCAATAGTCAGCGAAGGGAATAGGTCCGAGCCAACGGCTATCCCGCGAATGAAATCGATTGTCTCCCATGACAAAGAATGAGTCTTGCGGAATGGTCAATGGCCCAAAATTGCTAAAACCTTTCATTGGCGGAGGCTCGCCGTCGTAAGAAGCGTGGATGTCATCCGCTTTCTCGCTGTTGATGTAGACGACACGGTCCTTGATCTCAATAACCTCCCCGGGAAGGCCCAACACCCTCATCACGTAAAGTGGCGAATTTTTTCCCGCACTTCGAAACACGACCACATCATTGCGACGCACTGTTTCTGCGATTGACCACAATTTGTCGACCAAAATCCGATCCATGTGACGAATCGTTGGCACCATCGCACGTCCCGGCACGACGAATGCTTCGGCAATGAATTTACCCACGAACGTCGCGGTAAGAAAATTTAGCGAGTAAATAAAAAGGAACATTCCGACATAGCCCCACCACCGCTGATACCACTTGCCAGTCGCATCATCGACACGGCGTGCGATGGCGTAGGCATCCACGGCAAGGAAAACTGGATACGCAACGACCGCCGCGGCAAGCAAAAACAGAACGGGTGGGATTAGATCCAAACTGACAACCAGCACAAACAACAGGCCAGTTAGACACAAACCGATGAACCACAACACTATCCCGCGACGAAAACGTCCGACATAAATCTGCCCCAACGGCCCACCGAACAAACCGAGAAAAGCTGCAAACCAAGGATTGGGGTGTCGCATCATCTTTGGTCCAGCCGAACGTCTTGGTATTGCACCGGCCGTGCAACTTGAAGTTAAAACGCAATTCGATTACGGCTCAATTCTTCAACCAGACAAGGTTCGCAGGCCAACGCGACCAAGCCCGTCCCGATGTACCGATGGACTTCAATCGCACAACCGATAACGGGAATGGAACGATCGTGGAAATCCATCTTCGCGCTCTTCGTGTCCTTCGTGGTTCCTCTTGGATCTCTTTTTGTTCCAACGATTGGTGTTGCGAACCACAGAAAACACCCCTTCGCCGAGCATCGTTACCTATCCAAAGAGGACTTGCGTTGCTGACGGCTCGGATGCGGATGGATAGGAACCTTGATGCTCAATCCTGGAAGGCTAATCAAGCCACCGAAAAACGACCCACCATCCTTCTGGCCCGGAGTCGGCACCCTCATCCCATGCCGTTGGTCGACAGACACTTAAGTAGAATTGATCGATGCTCATGACGCAACTTCGTCGGATAGGTACGTAAAAAAACCCGACTTGATATTTCTACCAAGCCGGGCTCTATTTTGAAATCCGGTGTTCAAGGTTGGTCGTGAGGACCAACCCGTTTGGACGAGCTTCACTGAATTTGACGTTTTATGCTCACTAATCATGAAAGGTCGTTAGACCGATCACGTTCTAATAATCCTTAGAAAGGAGGTGATCCAGCCGCAGGTTCCCCTACGGCTACCTTGTTACGACTTAGTCCCAATCATCAAGTTGACCTTCGGCGCCTGCTCCCTTGCGGTTAGCTCAGCGACTTCGGGCCCCCCCAATTCTCGTGGCTTGACGGGCGGTGTGTACAAGGCTCAGGAACACATTCACCGCGGTATGCTGACCCGCGATTACTAGCGATTCCAGCTTCATGCAGGCGAGTTGCAGCCTGCAATCCGAACTGAGCGTTACTTTTTGAGATTTCCTCGACTTCGCAGTTTTGGTTCCCTTTGTATAACGCATTGTAGGACGTGTGCAGCCCTAATCATAAAGGCCATGAGGACTTGACGTCATCCCCACCTTCCTCCGGTTTAACACCGGCAGTCTCTCTAGAGTCCCCGGCATGACCCGCTGGCAACTAGAGATAAGGGTTTCGCTCGTTAAGGGACTTAACCCGACATCTCACGACACGAGCTGACGACAGCCATGCAGCACCTGTGCAAAAGCTCCCTTGCGGGCACCCCAACCTTTCAGTCAGGTTCTTAAGCATGTCAAGACTAGGATAAGGTTCTTCGCGTAGCCTCGAATTAAGCCACATCCTCCACCGCTTGTGTGAGCCCCCGTCAATTCCTTTGAGTTTCAGCCTTGCGACCATACTCCCCAGGCGGAGCACTTAACACTTTCGCTACGTCCGAGAAACTGTGAGAGTCCCTCAGACTAGTGCTCATCGTTTACGGCTAGGACTACCGGGGTATCTAATCCCGTTCGCTACCCTAGCTTTCGTTCCTCAGCGTCAGAAAAGACCCAGTAAGCCGCTTTCGCCACCGGTGTTCCAGATGATATCAATGCATTTCACCGCTCCACCATCTGTTCCGCTTACCCCTATCTCCCTCTAGCAAAGCGGTTTGAAGCGCAGTTCCTCGGTTGAGCCGAGGGCTTTCACACCTCACCTACTTCGCCGCCTACGAACTCTTTAAGCCCAGTAATACCGAATAACGTTTGGGGAGCTCGTCTTACCGCGGCTGCTGGCACGAGCTTAGCCTCCCCTTCCTCCAGGGTTCATTCAAGTTTCCCTTAATCCCCCTCGACAGTGGTTTACAACCCGAAGGCCTTCATCCCACACGCGGCGTCGCTCGGTCAGACTTTCGTCCATTGCCGAAGATTCTCGACTGCAGCCACCCGTAGGTGTCTGGCCAGTGTCTCAGTGCCAGTGAGGCTGGTCGTGCTCTCACACCAGCTACCCATCACAGCCTTGGTGGTCCATTACACCGCCAACTAGCTAATGGGGCATAGGCTCATCCCGGGGCGAATTGCTCCTTTGATCCGCAGATATTATCGGGTATTACCGTCAGTTTCCCGACGCTATCCCCAACCCCAGGGCAGATTCCTATGTTGTCCTCTCCCTTTCGCCGCTGTCCTGTATTGCTACATTCTCGCGCGACTCGCATGCCTAATCCACGCCGCCAACGTTCATTCTGAGCCAGGATCAAACCCTTCACTTGTGTATGCTTAGGCCACCCAGCATTGCTGCCAGACAACCGTGTCAAACGAGTTACGGTTTTGAAACCGGTCGGTGCTTTGTGGTCTACAAAACACCTAATTCAATCATTTCACAAAACTTCTCAGTTGTCGCCACTCCCGAAAGAGTAACGACTCGAAGGCTCGTCCACCGGATTGTCAAAGATCAAGTTTCCACTCGCTGGATTTAGCAAAGCAAAATCGCGAACTGATGCCGCGACATGCCCTGACTCCCGTTGAAGTGGGCTGAACATGGTAGCCGATGTTGTCGGCACCTGTCAACACCCAACTCTAGGAATCTTTTCGCTTCCGTCGATTCGACATCCGCGTCAAACTCCTCCCAATCAACCCTCGATTTTGCAATCGCTGGCCGTTTGGGTCGGCGAGGGAGCAGAAAGATATAGATCCCCCGCTTCCTTAGCAAGGGCTTTTCAAAAAAATATCCGGTAATCGCATTTTACCAAGCATTTTGCTGCTCTTGCCGACCTCTTCCCTCACGCTCAAGCCTCTTCTCTCAAGGGACATTCACTCTCGTCACACTCGCCTATCGACCGTCCCACACAACTTCGTTCGCGCCACTCTTCCCAATGCACTGCCGAACCTCAACAACCCGCATCCTCCAACCCCCTTTACCCGCGACTCTTTTCCAACAACACCATCATGATCAACGCCAAAAGAGCGCGTACCTCATCATCCGGATCCATCTCCGCTCGCTTCTCGATCTCAAAACACCGTTCAAATACCGACGGCTTCTTAACCACTCGCAAGCCTACCTCCCCGTTCATCCCTCGGACCAAGTACGACGGATTGAGCCAATAGACGACCAAGAAACCAACGATCGGTATCTCCCCCAACAATCCCTCCACGACCCGCTTCCACGGATCCTCCTCTCGGATTGTCATGTCGATCCCACTTGCGTCGTACACGTCGTAATGTGCCGACCACAAGGACCTCATCCC
>Ga0194055_10000915_pt1 | contig 23966 bp, 20 predicted proteins | sample SepL449m_MetaG_FD_155482 | JGI IMG/M metagenome (GOLD analysis project Ga0194055, IMG submission 155482) | Anoxic zone freshwater microbial communities from boreal shield lake in IISD Experimental Lakes Area, Ontario, Canada - Sep2016-L442-9m | ecosystem: Environmental > Aquatic > Freshwater >... | reverse complement strand
CAAACGCGAATAGTGCCACTTTCTAAAAGGATTTTAGCCTGAGAAGACTTAGGTTGGACATGGATATTGATGTCAACCTGCATAAGAAATCTGTAGTTATTTTCCGCCAGCAGCCATTAAGGATGGAATCTGAAGTCGCCAATGGTGATTAAAGTGACCTTTTGTTAGCATTAACGCTTGTCTTCCCAATATGTTTTGGGACTCGGACGATCCCTATTAAGTTCAATGATTGTACGGTGTCCTTCGACAAAATTTTCGATTGCAATCGGTTGGAACGATTCATCATCAAGGGAAGTAAGACCGACTCGTACGGCTTGCTCCACGACTTCATTCAATCTTGAAAAATAGTATTCACGAGGCATTTTCTTCGCAAAGGTTTCGGCGCTGAGACAGGCTCGCATTAAGTTCCCCAAAGAAACCTGATCTTCGTCCCCGTTTGAAACAAGGCAGGTTGCAAACAACCTATGCTTTGATCCTTCGGGAAAGGTCAAGCCCAAATATTTGTGCGTACCGTACGTATATTGCCCTGCGACATCTACTCCAACATCTTTCAGATTTTTGAACAATTTAGGAAAAATAGCCTTTTGTTCCTCTTTCGTTAGCAAATGACCGGAACCAACGATTGACAATTGACAATCACCCGCCTTGTTAAGGCAATTTTGCAATTGCCCGGCTAGAGAGTGCTTCGCACTAACCGCGAAGAAAATTGCAACTCCGATCAAAGCGAACGAAGTTGCAATCAATACTAGGCCCCTACGGTTAACCGCCGCCTCCAGGAGGGGTGGCATCCATACACCATTTTTCACCAACCAAATTTATTTGGCATGCCCAGCCGGCATGAGGAGTCCATACTGTGTACGTGGTTGATGAGCCTGGGCATCGCCAAGTGTAATACTCACAGCAAATGTTGCCATACGTACCACAACCATAGGCTTCCTTTATCGCAACATTTAGGCTGCAAGGAACAGTTTCTGAGGGTGGGCATGCAGCATAAGCAATGCCCATAGTTGAGGACAGCAAGGTCGAGAGACCAAGTGTCAGAGTGACGACTTTTCTTCTATCGTTAAGTTTCTTCATGGATTCCACCAATAACCTTCCGAGACCGAGCCTGTATTCTTTTTAGAAACAAGCGAACCGACGAGATTTACGCCTAGTCCAGACTGCACACATGTCGGTGACATGTAGTCCGAACAAGACTCTGAAAATTGAAAATCTCCAACTATAACAGAATTGCCTAACATTCGTTTGTTGTAGTCAAGCCAGCGATTAAGTTTGCGAATACAAAATGACTCAGTAGTAGGTACAAAGCAATTGCTCTTGTCCATTGGATAGTAGATCGGTCCAGATTCAAAACGAACAACATAGGTTGGATACTTAAGGTGATTTGCTTGCCGGTAAAAGTAAAATTGATCAACATTGGGAAGCCCGAGTTCGGAGGCCGACCCTTGAAGCTCCGTTCCATCGTAGTCTTGTCTATAGAGAGCTAGCGACAAGTAAATCTGATGCAACGCATTCTTTACAGTCGCCTTTTTCGCACTCAGCTTCGCCGCTGAAGCAATTGGAAACGTAATGGCGCAAACAATAGCGATAATTCCTAGGCAAACCATTATCTCGATAAGACTAAAGGCTCTTTTTGACGGTCTAAAAATAATTTTGATCATAATGGCTATTTCCTGTTTCAGCTGCAACCACCACAAATTTTCGATCGAGAATATAGGATCTCGGCGTGTAGTCAGCCTTTAGCAATTTTGCAAACTTTCGGCCTTGATCTATTACGCAGGGTAATTTCGTTTTTGGTTTTGCAAGCTTCAAACTATCGGCGTCTGGAAAAACTAGCACCATTGGGTGCCCGAGCCTGTCTTGTGCTTTGAACTCATCAACATGAATCATGCTACAAGTTGTGCAATCCCCGAAAAACACCAATCGAACCTCCATATTTGGATTCAGAGAAGTGTGCGCTAGTAGTGGTGCGGCACTTATTCCTATACCATCATTTGACTTACCAAATTCGAAATAGAGTTTGGGTTTATCGGGGGGAGGAGCGCAACTAATAATCGCCAGAATTCCAATGCAAAGACAGCTGTATTTAACGGCATGCTTAGCCTTATCACCTAACATAGATATAACATATCACACTTTTTGTAAAAATGTAATATTTTTGGAACAAATCGCAGAAGAGTGAGATTAGGCTAAGTTCAAAGGTTTTAACAATCTGTAGTTATTTTCCGCCAGCAGCCATTTTTGCTTTCACGCGCTTTATGTTTGCGATAGCTGAAAGTTCGTCTGGAAACCTCTTTAGCTCCAATTCCCAAATTCTTATTGCATCCAAGGGTTTCTTGAGCATTTCGTATGATCGAGCCAGGGTTCGATAAGTGTTTGGACTTGGATTGTTGACCAATGTAGGCTCCAAAACCCTGATGGCCTCAGCATATTCCTTCTTGATCGAATAGGATAGTCCGAGGGCATACATCGCATCGCCAATCTTTGGGTGCCGAGTTCCAAAGTCTAAATAGACCGCCCTAGCTTCATCGTTTCGCTCAATGTTTTCGAGCATCCAACCAAGATTGGTCATCATTTCGTAATCATCCGGCGAGTAGCCGGTTTGAACTTTGAGCAATGCGACACAGGATGGAAACTCGCCTAAATCAAACCAAACGTCAGACTGAGTGATGAAGCGATTATCGATGTGATCCCAAATTTCGTTCAAACGAGCTTCGGAAGCCATTCCTTCTGACTTCGTGACAATTTTAGGCGCGCCTTGAGTTGCCAGGATGAATGCAGTAGCAGCGATAATTCCCATCGTTATTCCTATTGTAACAATTCGTCGAGCAATTTATTCACAATTCCAGGATTTGCTCTGCCTTGGCTCTCTCTCATGATTTGCCCAACCAAAAATCCGCGAACACTGACTTGTCCAGCCCTAAATTTTTCGACAACGTCGGGGTTTTTGGCAAGCACCGCTTCTATTATTGGCTTAATTTCTGAATCATCACTAATTTGTGTAGCTCCGCTTGCTTTGACCACTTCGCTCGGCATTTTTCCAGTTTTATAACAATCCAAGAACACCTGCTTGGCAATTTTTCCGCTAATCGTGTTGTCGGCGATTAATTTGGTCAATTCAACCAGATGGTCCGGTGTGATCTTGCTTTGTTGGGCACGAATGCCTTCTTCATTGATCAGCTTTGCGAATTCGGAGTTCATCCAATTGCATATTGCCTTTGGCTCTCCTCCCTTGGCGATTGCTTCTTCGAACCACTGTGCCCATTCAACGTCGCTGGTGAGAAGATTTGCATCGTAATCACTAAGGCTGTAGTCGTTTTGGTAGCGCATGAACTTCGCAAGGGGGAGTTCGGGCAACGAGGACCGAAGTCCCTCAATGTATTCTTCGGAGAACTGCATCGGCACCAAGTCGGGACACGGGAAGTAGCGGTAGTCGTTTTCCGATTCCTTGAGGCGCATGGCAAATGACGAATCTTTTTGTTCATTCCAACCTCGAGTTTCTTGAAGAACCTTCTGACCCGCATCCAACATCGCAGATTGGCGTCGAACTTCGAACGCGATACCCATTTGAACAGATCGGAATGAGTTGAGGTTCTTCAGTTCAGATTTGACTCCGAGCTCTTTTTGGCCTTCTGGTCGGATAGAAATGTTTGGCTCGCATCGAAGAGAACCTTCTTCCATCTTTCCGTCGCAAACTCCGAGATACATCAAAATCTGTCGTAGCTGGGAGAGATACTCCTTGGCTTCATCACCGTTACTAATATCGGGTGGGAAGTCAGTTACGATCTCCATCAGCGGAGTTCCGGCCCGGTTGTAATCCACGCCACTTCCACCACTTGGTAGATGCATGAGTTTGCCCGTATCTTCTTCCAAATGGACTCTTCGAATGCCAATTCGCTTCGTTCCACCGTTTGCGGCAGGAATATCGAGGTAGCCGTGATACCCAAGGGGATTCTCTTCTCCGTATTGCGAAACCTGGTAACCCTTGGGCAGGTCAGGATAGAAGTAGTTCTTTCTGTGGAAGATGCTATTCATTGCGATCTTGCAGTTCAACGCAAGAGAAGTCTTGATGACCATCTCAATTGCCACCCGATTGGGAACAGGCATTGCGCCCGGTAAGCCAAGACATACCGGACAGGTTCGGGTGTTGGGCTCTCCGCCAAAAGCAACTTGGCAACGACAGAACATTTTTGATTTTGTTGCCAGCTCCGCGTGGACTTCCATTCCTACGCTACAGATATAGTTCGCCATGAATCTATTTCAGTTTACCGATCTACTGAGCGAGCCCGAATTTGAGATGCGAGAATCTGTGACAATTTGTTCTTTCTCGAAGTCTTCAAAAGTGATCGGGAAGTCCTGATGCTTCGTATCTTTGTGTTGGGATGAGCTATCCTAAATAAAAGCGCCAAGCGCATGTCTGTATGGAAATAAAGTTACCGTCGTCCTCGAAGACCACGAAGCGCTCGAAGCTTGCAAAGTGGCTTTTGGAAGGTCATGTAGATGAACCTGCTGGTCCTCACGAGCCAGAACCGGGGAAGCACGATAAAAAGCACAAAGTACATCCTTGGTGGCAAGTCATGTGCCTTACTGGTGTCGATTACTTTTCGACCCTGGGCTACCAACCGTTCATCGCGTTTGAAGCCGCACGATACCTTTCACCATTTGCGACCATTATTTTGGTTCTTTTGACCCTTTTTGGTGCCTACCCAATCTATGCCAGGGTTGCCCAAGAGAGTCCTCACGGATCTGGTTCGATCGCGATGCTTCAAAAACTCTTAAGCTGGTGGCAAGGCAAAGCTTTCATACTCGTTTTGTTAGGTTTTGCGGCGACAGACTATATCATAACTATAACCCTGTCGGCAGCTGACGCTGCCGTCCACATTATTGAAAACCAATATTTGACGCAGCACTTTAATCTTCATCTGCACGGAAACCAAGTTGCAATTACCCTTTGCCTGGTTTTCTCTCTTTCAATTGTCTTCCTTAAAGGATTTAAGGAAGCCGTCAGTATCGCAGTGATACTTGTCGTCGCGTACCTTTTTCTAAATGGAATTGTTATTGGTCACGGGCTTTTCACGATCCTTAAGAATCCGGAATACTTTGCCGATTGGCACACCAAGCTCATGACGCCTAAGTATCACAACGGTAATCCAGTGATGCTTTTCTTGGCGGCTGCATTTATCTTTCCAAAACTTGCCCTTGGACTGTCAGGGTTTGAAACCGGAGTTTCGGTCATGACCTTGGTAAAGGGAAATAAAAGAGACACCGAAGAAAATCCGGTTGGTCGGATCAAAAATACCAAAAAGTTGCTGTTAACTGCGGCAATCATCATGAGTGTTGCTCTGATCGGTTCAAGCCTGGTCACCACTATGCTGATTCCCGAGGCTCAGTTTGCGAAAGGTGGGCAGGCATATGAGCGGGCCCTGGCTTACTTGGCCTATGAATTTTTTGGACCTACATTCGGAACGTTTTACGATATCAGCACAATCCTCATTCTTTGGTTTGCTGGAGCCTCGGCCATGGCAGGACTGCTAAATCTCGTTCCTCGATATCTACCCAAGTTCGGAATGGCTCCTGAATGGACGAAGGCTAATCGACCGCTTGTACTCATTTTCACCTTTATTGCCTTTGCCGTAACGATCATTTTTAAAGCAAGTACTCAAGCCCAGGCAGGAGCGTATGCCACAGGCGTATTGATGCTCATGACTTCGGCTGCAATAGCGTCAACTATTTCGGCAATGAAGAAGCGCCAAAAGATGAAGTGGGGATACGGGATAATTTCCGTCATCTTCGTGTACACAACGGCAATCAACATCTACGAAAAGCCGGAAGGTATTAAGATTGCGGGAGTTTTCATCTTTGGAATTGTTCTTGTTTCCTTTATTTCTCGGATATGGCGGACTTTGGAGTTGCGCGTCAGTAGCGTGGAACTCGACCTTAAGGCTCTCGAATTCGTTCGATTAGCGACTGCAGCAGGCAACCATCTTCGGATCATTCCAAACCGACCTGAAGGTCAGAATATTGAAGAGTATCAGCGCAAAGAGCTTGAGACTAGGCGGGACCATGATATCGGACCAAATGAGCCCATATTGTTCGTTGAGGTCAAAATTTTAGATGCCTCCAACTTTACAGGTGCCCTGACAGTGCGAGGCTACGAAGTTGAGGGCTATAAGGTTCTAAGGGCAACTGGTGTTGCCGTACCGAACTCACTTGCTGCCCTCATGATGCACCTCGGAGCGCTCAGTGGTAAGCGAGCCCACGCATACTTTAACTGGGGTGAGCGAGGGCCAGGGGCTTACCTCATGAAGTTTCTCTTTTCGGGTGAAGGTGACATTGCCCCTCTTACTCGAGAGATCCTTCGACGGATAGAAAGTGACCCGAACCTGCGACCCGTTATTCACGTGGCGAGTTAGTTTTTCGCGCAGCTGACCTTAAGGCGATTGCTGGTCCCCAATGTCCCTTTCGGGCCAGCCAATCGTTGATGCGTTCAGCTTTCACTAAGCGAGCGAGTCCATTAACAGCAAGGATGATGGCAACGGCTCGGAGAGCCATCCAAACGATGTGAAGCGGTTGCTCCCGCCCAACCAGTAGTATGATTGCCACGATAGCCAGCGGGAACCAGAATATCGGTCTGACAACGTCACCAAAAATGGAACTGTTCTTACTCCTTTCGGGGCTATTGGCTGCAAACATCATTTGCTCAATTTTTGCCCTATGGTTGTTCCGCTTCCCGGTCACGGCGAGGGTTACTCCCATTGAAATTGCACCATTAACCAAGGCTAAAACAATGGCCATCAGCCAGAAGCTAGGCGCTGCGATGCCTGTCTCTTTGGCAAGATAGTGAATGCTAGCATCCCAAGCTTTTTCGAGAGATTTGCCGAGCAAAAGGACCTGAATGAAGAAGCCTTGCAATGCCGCCCAGACTCCCACGAGAAATGCCCCAACTGCAATGCCAAGCCGACTCCATCGAAATATCATGGCTCCGATTGTAAACAGGAAACCCTGAACGGTTATGGCAATTGTCGGAGTGATCCGGGCACCAGCAGAGGACATTGCCTTAATTCCGGCTGAGATTAGGCTGACCCAAACGGTTAGTGACTTGCGGGACATTCTTTCGGATACCAATGCAAGAACAGCGGCTTGCAAAGCTCCCATTACCGTTCCGGTGAAAGGAAACTTGGTGGCATGGAGCCACGACCCTACCGACCATTCGATTGCCCCAGATCCGGCACCATAAACACCAATGTGCTCCCACTCTCTCAACTCGATCAGGGTTGAAATGAGCTTTTTGTCACATCCTGGACCAACGCTCATGACCAAATCAAATTTCTTGCCAAGGTGAAATTCGACTTCGCTTTGGACACCCTCTCGAAGGGTAACCACAACCATTCTTGGCTTGGATAGCTGGACGTTGGGCCAAATGTCAATCAACCCATTGCCTTCGGCTTCCCACTTACCAAATTCATCGAGCACGATCACGTCATGACTCGTTAATTGTTGAGACCAATCGGATAATTTTTGAATCGTTGCCGCCTCAATCTCATACCCGCCACTTTGGTGACGAGAGGCAAACAAGGTTTCTTCGCCGGTTTTGACCCAATACAAAGTGTACGAAAGTGCGCCTTTATCGGAAACTGGGCGATCGCAAGCTACCGAAACAAAGCCATCAACCGAATATCCGAGCCCAGTTGCCCTGTCCGCAAATTGGGCCAAAGTCTTCGACTTCTCGCTGCCAACTGAACCCGTAATTGCGACCAAAAGCATCGGGATTACCTAGCTTCGAGTCGCTTCATCAGCGATTCCTTCCAGAGGGTGCTGAGTTGAGGAAGATCATGGAGTTCGCGAAGGACCTGCCAGTTCTTCTTTTCGGTCATGTATATCTCAAATGCTCGATCAATTGTCCATTCAGGGTTTGGTCGCTCGACTAGCTTCAGCGTTTGACCAGCTTCGACCGAGCCTTGCTTGAGGGTTCTGGCGTACCAACCGCCTTTTCGATTCTTGACCACTTCAAGGTTGAGTCCGGGCATATTCAGACGTCGAGCGAGCTTGAAACATGGAAGCCTCGGCTGACTGACTTCAATTTCTATATCCTGCGCGACCCAGATGTCACCAATGCAAACCGTTTTTTCGTCGGCAATCGAAACCGTAAAGTTCTCGCCAAAGCTCCCGTAGCTCAAGGGTCGCGCGAACCGATTCTCCCATGCCAGATAATGCTCGGCAGAGTAAAGGAGGACGGCTCGGTCTGGACCTCCGTGGTGGACTAAATCGGCTTGACCGTCGCCTTCGAGGTTGGTTTCGCTGAGATAAACGGGACCATCAATTCCAAATTTATAGATGCCTGATTCCCAGGATCGGTCTTGCCCGACTTCACTAGCGAGAGCGCTGTCGTAAGTCTTTGGCATTCCTACCTGAATTGACAGAATCTCGATCTCAGACACGCTTCAATGCTACCTGTGCGGGTGGTAAGTTTCGTTGGTTCGGTAAACTAGAGCTTCACGCGCCCGTAGCTCAGTGGATAGAGCAATTGCCTTCTAAGCAATTGGTCGCTGGTTCGAGTCCAGTCGGGCGTGCCATTTTCTTAGCCTTCAGTCTTCAGTCGTCAGCTTTCAGCGAAGAGAGGTTTTGATTGTTGCAGGGAGAAGCTTGTTTCGCCTTGGTCAAATAGCTCACTTGACGGATGCCTTGGCGCCGCAAAACAAGCTCACTCAAGAAATCATTTGAATCGGAGCATTTATCGCCTAGCCAGATTGGGATAAAGTAGGGACAGTATGTGCGAACAAGATAGTTTTGAAAAGGATCGGTTAGAATTTGAGCGAAAGGGCCTGATCACTCGGCGTCAATTCGGCGTCATGGTAGGGGCAGGCGTTGCGATGGTGCTTCCTGGAGTGGCCAACGCGGCTACGGTAACCGAATCTGAGGTTAGTATCACCACCCCGGATGGCGTCTGCGATGCCTACTTTGTGCACCCCGTGACAGGCAAGGCACCGGCTATTATTATCTGGCCCGACATTTTTGGGTTGCGTCCTTCGTTCAAAACCATGGCCAAGCGGTTGGCTGAATCTGGCTACGCGGTTCTTGTTGTCAATCCGTTTTATCGCAAGCAGAAGGCTCCCACCGCAGCTAAAGGCACCGCAACTCCATTTTCCGAACTAGGACCCCTAAGGGAAGGAATGAACGGCGAAACCAATATGACCGATGCTAAAGCGTTCATCGCATGGCTCGATACCCAAGCGTCGGTTGACAAGAAGAAGAGGATTGGGACTCAGGGTTACTGTATGGGCGGACCAATGGCATTTCGGACATCGGGTGTTTCGGATCGGGTTGGTGCGGTGGCTTCCTTCCATGGTGGTGGACTGGTCTCGGATCAGCCTAATAGTCCGCACCTGCTAGCGGCAAAGAGCAAGGCTCAATTCTTGGTCGCAATTGCGGCTAACGACGATGCGCGTTCACCAAATGACAAAACCACTTTGAAGGAAACGTTTGAAAAAGCCGAGCGACCTGCCGAGATCGAAGTGTACGAAAAGGCGGCTCACGGATGGTGCCCGCCGGATTCGTCGGTTTATAACGAGCCACAAGCCGAGAAGGCATGGGCGCGACTCCTTGCTCTCTACAAAAAGGCGTTGTAGCGTCTGGGTTGCCTCGGGTTTCTTTTTGAATATCCGAGGCAACCGACCTTAGTTAGAGCTTGATTCCGAGCGCTTTTAGCGATTTCACAAGCCTTATGTCAGGACCTTTTCCGTCGGTTCCTTCGCCTCGAAACACTACTTTTCCTGCCTGGTCAATGACAAAAGTTGCCGGAATGCCGGTCACGGAGTACTTTCCAGGAATGCCAACATTTTGATCTGACGGATCTCCACCCGCTGGATCGAAGAGAAAATTGAACTTGTACTGAGGATTATCCTTCACAAATTTCTTGAACTTGGGTTGTTGGTCGAACACACACAGCCAAAGGAAAACGACTTTTGGATCCTTAACTTGGTTCTTCAATTTCTGCATTCCGGGCATGCTTTGTTTGCACGGTCCGCACCAAGTTGCCCAAAAATCAAGAATGATTACTTTGCCCTTATAGTCGGATAATTTGACTACTTTGCCATCGATTGTTTTGGCGGTAAAGCTAGGTGCCAAAGAGCCTGCCGCAACTTTGGGTTGTTCTGGACGAGGGACATTTGGACCAGGATCGCCGATCTTACCACCCGGTGAATGAGCGAAGGAAATGCCGCGAACTCTAGTTCTATCGAAAGGCTTTCCGAGCAACGTCTTGAGTTTTGCGGCTTGCTCGGTGGTCAGCACGGCGTACTTGGCATCATCGCCAGCTTTACGAACGGCTTCTAATTCTTTAGTATTGTCCTCTGAGATTTCGCCCGTCTGCGGATTCCGTAAGTCCCTGAATTTCTGCATTGTGGCTTCTTGAATTTCTTCCAAGTCCTTTTGCTGCTTCTCGCTTAGGCCAAGCTGTGATTGCATATCAGGATCGCCAAGAATCGTACTACCTTGCAAATTCATGACGATTTGAGTAAGCCGGAGTCTTTGTGCGGCAGTCAGCGATGCGTAGATCGTATCGCTGTCACGCATTTTTCGTTGCTTGGCGGTCAGAGCCAGTTCGTCTTCGACTGCTGCATCAAAGAGCAACAGACTCGCCACGGGCCGCATAAACCCTTGGATGGCTGAAATTGATGCGGTCGCCGCACTGGTTGGTAGATACCAACCGGTTTTAGTTGGTTCTGTGATCCCGGCAAAAGCCAACCCTGTCAGTGAGGCAAATGCTACGGCTGCCGCACTCTTTGCAAATAGCCTGAATCTTGATTTTGTCATTTAATATTTTCTCCCCTTATTACGGTGTAAACGTACGGTAGATCAAACGTTGAATTGTCGACTAGGAGTTCCTTATGCCGTCCAGAATGGTTTACTTTTCGGGGACTAGCTCAGCCGGTAGCCTCAGCAGGAGAACCGGATACGGCTCGGCAACAAAATGATGATGTGACGTACTGCCGATCACCAATCTGTCCAGAAATCCATGACCCTGGGCGCCCATGATCAACAGATCGGCGTCGCTCGATGTCATTGCATTTCGAATGACTTCGTTGGACTCACCTTCTTCCACAATCACGTTAATCTCTGGTGCCAGCGACTTCAGTTTTTCCGCTACTTTTGCCGATTCTTTGAGGCAGTGATCCCGAACCCAGTCCTGAAATTCTAGATCAACGGAGGTATCTCGCTTCAACATGGCAGTTGTCGAGGGATTCACCTCGTAAGCAGTGACAACATCAATTTGTGAAAACCCCAGAGGATTCCATGAAATCAGTTGATCCAATGCACGGTTCGCATATTCCGAGTGGTCAGTAGCAAACACGGCATGAACCGGTCCGGTCTTCGAAGACGGCAATTTTGCCACCAAGAGAGACTGTTTCGCTTCGATCGATAGGGCTCGGGAGACACTCCCCAGCTTCCATAGCAGACCGCCTTTTGGATGCCCAGACCCTACGACGATTAATTCAGCATTTTCATCTTGAGCAAAGCGAGAGATCAATGTAGCTGCATCACCTTCTTGCATGTGATCGGTTGATGGTTTGTCCTCCACCATTTCACGCGCCTTTTTCAGCGCCTGCCTACCGGCATCTTGAAGGACATCAATGGTTTCTGCTACAGGAATGATTTGCGGAAACATTCCGGGAACATACCAAGGAAGGACCGGAAGAGCATGAACAAACACCCACTCCTGGTTTTCAAACTTGATGCGCTTACACAATTCGACAGATGATTCGTGGGAACCCAATAAATCAACACCGACCAAGGTTTTTACAGTTCTTTTCATACTCATCCTCATCATGCGGGAAAGAGCTTGAAAGAACTAGTCAACCCTTTCGCCGTCAGAACTTAAGAGGACAAGAACTTTAGTCAGCGGCTTGGTCTCGGAAAGGTGCCCAACCGTTCAGTTCTGTACCAACCATAAAGAATAGGACAGGTTCTTGCTGACGAATTTACTAGAGTCCTTGTGGCCGCAGGTTCACTATGCGCTATATATCCATTAAGCAACAACTTTCCTATTTGATTGGCATCGCTTTCATCTTATCAGTGGTCATTGGAGCCTTTCAAGTTCGATCATCCAATACAGTTTCTGAGGGGCTACGACCAACCGCATCGAAATTTGTGATGGAAAACACGATTGAGCCTCGATTAGCCGCTTAGTTTAACAATATTCCCTTCATGACTCCAGCCTTGAAGGGGTTAATTTTACGTCGATATGCTAAAATCGGCGATGCTCTCACTTTTAGCCCTCGTTGTTGGATCAAACAAGATTTTTGACGGAAAGACCCTTACCGGCTGGGAAGTTGTTGGTGGCGGCAAATGGACTGTCGAGAAAGGCGGCGTCCTTAAAGGAATGTGCAGCAAGACGGATGACCAAGGAGTTTTGGTATACGAAAAGCCAGTTAAGGACTTTACCGCGAAGCTCCAATTCCGAATTTCCGGTGGCAACAGCGGGTTCTACTTTAGGACGGAGCGAATTAAGGATCAGCCCCTCGTCAAAGGAATGCAAGCCGAGATTGATGCGATTGATGACGTCGCCGGTATCTGGGAGACCGCCGGTCGCGGTTGGGTGTTCAAGCCAACTCCCGAAATTCATGCGACCACGAAATTTAAGCCAGGCGAATGGGCGACGATGGACGTAAGCGCGATTGGCACCCATTACACAGTGAAGCTCAATGGCAAGACCGTAACCGACATTGAAGATCCGGTTGGTCGTCGAGAAGGAACGGTTGCTTTGCAACTCCACGGCGGTATGGATATGACCGTCGAGTTCCGGAATATCACACTGAATCCGAAGAACTAGTCCCTGACGTTGAGAGCCTTCACAATATCGAGATTGTTCAGTTTCATGGCATGTCCAGCGCGGTCATGCCATTTGAATATTTGAGGCTCAGGTAGGCACCAAACTTAAGCAAATCGAAGCGACCATGCAATCCGGATAGCCCGCATGGTCGCTACTTAACGTGCCAAGTCACGCAATTATCGGTTCAGTGGCTTATCAACGGCTGGTCGTACTGCTTCATTCGCAACCGTTACTCCAGTGAGGAAGACTGTCCGGGCAATCTTTTCCATCTTCGTGAAGTCAATCTTTGAGACTTCGTCGCCAAGCTGGTGATAGTCCTCATGCTCGCCATCAAACCAGAAGCAGATTGGGATACCGTTTTTGGCGTAGTTATAGTGATCGCTGCGGTAGAAGAATTGGTTTGGATCCTTCGGATCATCATACAATTTGTTATAGTCTAAGCCCAAATACTTACTGTTAACACCATGAACGATTTCGCCCAATCTGGTTGACATCATGGTGGTTCCAATAACGTAAATAGAGTTTGGTCCGGTTAAAGACTTGTTGCGTGGATCGGTGTCACCCGCTTTTCTCGACCGACCAATCATGTCGATATTGAGCTGGGATACAATGCTTCCCTTTGGTACGGTCAGGTGCTTGTTATAGTAATCGGAACCCCAAAGCCCCTTCTCTTCTCCACAATGCCATACAAACAGGAGTGATCGTTTTGGCTTGGCTGCTGAGGTAGCAAAGGCCTTGGCAATGTTGAGCACTGCGACCGTCCCGGAACCGTCATCATCCGCACCGTTATAAATCTTGTCAGGACCGGGCAGATTTGGATTCATGCCTACATGATCGTAGTGGCACCCAAAGGCAACGTACTCTTCCTTCAACTTGGGATCGGCACCAGGAACGATTGCGACAACGTTGCGAGTCATCGCGTAGTCCTTGGAGGCAACAATTGTAACCTGAGCTTTGCTATCGGCGAGTCCAGCCAACTTCTTATAGCCTTCAGCACTCATCGAAATGGTTGGCGGAACCATTGGTCCTCCCGTCGGGCTAGCATCCGAAGGCATTCGGAAGCCGCCAGCGTATTGCCTGACACCACTCACAAAGGATTTCCATGAATCGCCAGAATAGTTTGAGCCACCAATAATCGCTAGGGCACCACTCTTCATGAGGGCGTCATATTCGGATCGTAAATTCTCGCCAACGACAACGATTTTTCCGCGGACATTGTATTGGGGCAACTTGTTGGTAATGCTCACAATTTGACCAGATACCTTTCCGCCTGAGCCGCCAAAAACCAGAAAGTCATTTTCGAGAGTGAGGGTCGTATCTCCGGAGACAATTTGCGTTGATGCCTTATCGTAGGTGGCTCGTTCTAGTCTGATGTTCTGAAAATAGGTCCCGTTGTCTCCACCTGGCTTGGCACCCCACGTTTTGAGGTTGTACGCAATGAAGTTCGCGGCAGCATCAAGTCCCGCGGAAGGCGTATCTCTACCCTGTAGCGCATCGTCGGCAATAAAGGTGAGATAGTCTTTGAGGGTGTCGCTCGTGATTACTGAAGCGGCATTACGCGCATCATCGTTCGTGAGGAGGCGTGTTTGTTGATTCGTAAATCCAAACAAAGCGGTTGTCGCCAGAGCCAAATAGATCGGTCTTTTCATGGAATTGCCGAAGATGTTACCGCTGAGCAAGGTGGTTTTGTTCCCATGAGGATGCTCAGGGAATCAAACTTACCATTTCCCACGTTTGATAAATGGAGGTCGAGTCGGTTCGTTTGCCACTGCTACCCCGGTCATGTAGACGGTTCGCGCGACCTTCTCAATTTTTGCAAAGTCAATTTTCGATATTTCATCGCTGACTTGGTGATAATCCGGGTGGTCACCTCCATACCAAAAGCAAACTGGAATGCCTTTTTTAGCGTAACTAGCTTGATCACTTAAAAAGAAAAATCCACTCTGATCATCTAGCGCGTCATATAATTTGTTGTAACCCAGCTTGAGATATTGAGCATTCGTCCGATCAACAATTTGACTCAGTCTCCTTGAAGTCCTTGTCGGTCCGATGACAAAGACTTCGTTCTCACCAGACAAAAGCCTATTGGCCAAATCCTTGTCATTTTCTTTGCGGCTTCGCCCGACCATGTCTAAGTTGAGCTGGGCTACCATGCTACCGTTTGGTACGGTAAGGTTGCGGTTGAAATAGTACGAACCCCAGAGTCCTTTTTCCTCTCCGCAATGCCACACGAAGAGCATGGATCGCTTCGGTCTGGATTGAGAACTTAGGGCTGCTTTGGCGATGTTCATAAGGGCAACCGTGCCGGAGCCATCATCATCGGCACCGTTAAATATCTTGTCCGGGCCTGGCAAGTCTGAATTCATCCCGATGTGATCGTAATGGGCGCCAAAGGCGACGTACTCATTTCTGAGCTTAAGATCGTTGCCAGGAACAATTGCGATAATGTTGCGAACAACCGTATATTGTAATTTTGCGGAGATGGAAATAGTCGCTTTCATACCCACGTGGGCCTCAAATTGCTTAAAGCGCTCAGGAGTCATCGCAATACTTATCGGCGATGTGGGATTTCCGAAGGAATCGGAAATGGGAAGATGAAATGTATCTGACCGCGGTTGATAAGAAGCAACGAACTTCGTCCAGGCTTCACCAGAAAGATTTGAATCGGAAATAACTGCAATTGCACCTTCTTCAATAACCTGATGAAAGGCAGATATTCGGTCGTCAAACACTGGAATCCAGCTCAATACGACAATCTTGCCTTTCGCACCATAATTGGTCCGCTTCTTATCAACCCTTAACAAGGGTGCGGAAACTTTTCCTTCCTTACCTCGAAACACGAGAAAGTCCTTGTCTAACTCAAAAGCCTGATTTCCAACTGTTAATCGAGTTTGTGTTTTGTCAAATTCTGTATGCTCAAGACGGATGTTTTGAAAGTAAGTCCCGCTGTCTCCGCCTGGCTTTGCACCCCATTGCTTGAGGTTGAACGCAATGAAGTTTGCCGCGGCATCGAGCCCCGGTGACGGCGGATTCCGACCCTGCAAGGCATCATCGGCAATAAAGGTTAGATAGTCTTTGAGAACGTCGCGAGTGATTGCGGTAGCGACTTTTCGCGCATCATCGTTCGTGAGGAGGCGTGCTTGCTGATTCGTAAAGCCAAAAAGAGCAGTTATCGCCAGAGCCAAATAGATTGGTCTTTTCATCGATGTGCCGAAGATGTTACCGCTGAGCACGATGGTCTTATTCCCAGAAGATTGCTTTACGACGAGTAACTATTGGTGGTTTTCGCCTCACCCGGTTCGTACCTCATCGGCCTCTCCGTCCGAAGAGGCAACTCGCTGGTGGTCGATTCAAGGATCACTAGTCACCGCAAAGTATCATCGCAATAATGGCCGATTTAGATTTACTTAACTCGCCATTCGAGAATGCCACCTGAGAAGTTGTCTTGTAGTTGGACCATCAGACGCAGCCCAGTGACCTGGATTGGACCTATGGTTACCGTATTGAATTGATCCCGTTTCACACCTGGTTCGCTGGTGGTGGGAATCGGAATCCATTGATCGCCCACTTTACCCATGACATTCCAAGACTTCGGAACTCGACAACCACCATGTCCGGTGTCATCAAACCAGTAGACGCCGATCTCTTTCACGGTCATTGGCTTGGAAAATGCGTACTCAACCCACTCTGATGTGCCTTTGTGGTCCCACCATGTCAATCTTGGAATCCCTTCGTCATCTGAGGCTTGAGGGAGAATGTTATCGCACAGAGCATCAATTGTATCTCCGCCGAAGACGTGGGATGCGGTTAGCGAATATGGGTTCGGTTTCGGCGCGGTCGTCCACTTTTTGCCGTTTGGCGCAAGCCACGGGAAGGCTGTGATTCGAATTCGGGCGGCTCCCATCGGGATCAGCTGGATTGGTTTCACCGTCTCCGAGGTTTGAGTAGGGCTGGCCTGGAGAGGCGAGACGAGACCGGTTCGGTCGATCTTCCATTCGGGCAAGACAGCCCCTTTCGCGATCATAACAAATGGGACATCTTGAGGTGTGAATGGAAAGCCAGACTTTGGCCAAGGACGCTTAACTAATTGGATTTCCGACAATGATTTAGTCGGGTCAAACGCTAAGGCGACGTTCCATGGCGACTTTGGCGTGTACTGGTAGGCAGCCCATTTCTTGGTGTCAAGGTCACTTTGCCATTGCGAGTCGCCCAAAGCTGTCTTCGCACTATCCAGTTTGGTGACTTGCTCGTTAAGATCGAGTGAGAATGTTAGGGGACCATAGTTGAGGCTGACACTGTCCTTGTTTCCCGTCCATTTGGTCGCGCTGAGCTTCATCGGGAGTTTGAGGGTGATGACATCGCCAGTTCGCCATGTCCGATCTATTCGAGCGAAGCCAAGCTTGCTAGTTGACCACGAAACCTTTGTTCCTTCGACTGAAATAGTCGGGTTGATACACCACTCGGGCAATCGAAGATAGATTGGGAATCGGTTGGGAGCTTTACCCGGGTTAACGCTCAATTTGATTTCGTCATCGAACGGGTAGTTCGTGGTTTCTTTGATCGTTACTTTCGCCCCGCTTCCGACCTTTGCCGTGACCGTGGAAGCGCTGTATAGCGTTGCAACTAAACCATCGTCATTCGACGCCATCCAAAGATGTTCACTAAAGTACGGCCAACCTTGGGTGTGATTGTGTTGGCAACAACGATGACTGAGCGGATTGAATGCGGTCATTGGTCCGCCATTTTGGTAACCAGGCGCATGGCTGTCGGCGTCCGAAGTCGCCATATTCGGGCTCGTTAAGTACCGTAACGCCATGAAGTCGGGAGTAACTGCAGCCGGGTACGTATTGAAGGCGACGTTTTCGCAGTGGTCTGCCCATTTGACATCTCCTGAGATCGTTAGAAGTTCTTCATCGGAGAGCATCTGCTCAACCATTCCGCACGTTTCGACCGCTTGGCGCGGGTCCGCATAACCTTTTCTTGAGTTTTCGTCGCCGCCAAACATACCGCCAGGTACTTGACCGTAAAGGTTCCGAATCGTGTCGAAGTTGACGTAGGCAGATTTAAGGTTCGCCGGATTTTTGCTTTGCTGATAGTAGATTCCTGGCTCATCAAAAGCCTGGGCAACATTAACGTTATGCCAGTCTGGAAGGGTGCCATTGAGCGACCAATTCATGGTGCATCGGTGGTTCTTTTCGGCTAACTCGAGCAGCATTGGATCGCCCGACATGTTGTAAAGCCAATAGATGCTGGCGAGGTTGTCACCACCGCGGGCATCTTGCCAATATCCGGTAAGGAAGTCCTTATCGGGAATAGTGTTCTGGTAGGCGAAGTACTTCCGCATCATTAAGATCACGCGCTGGTCTCCGGTGGCTTCGTAATAGGTGCGAAGGCAGCTCAGCATGAGCATATTTCCCCAGAAGTCGCGAGAATTCTTGTCGATCATCTGAATGGGACCGAAGTCTCCGTTGGGGCGTTGACTCGCGAGGGCGGCTTCGATCCAGCCTTGCGCCTCCTCAATCATCTCTTTATCGCGCAGCTGGTAGGCAAGGCTGATGTAGCCTTTAAGCCAGTACGGAACTTCTTCCCATCCGGCTTTGCCAGCGCCGTCTTTATTGAGCCACGCGTTGCCATCTTTTTTCAGCCATTGGCTGATCTTCGGGAGCTGACCCGTCATGCCCGATCGCTGCCGCTTGAGGTATTCGCCGAGCCAGCCGTTGGCTTGCACTGCGCCGACAGGAAGTTTGAGGAGGGGTATTGGGGCGAGCGGTGCTCGGTTGCTGACGTTGAACTTGCTTTCGCCGGTTAATGGCGGGGTTTTGACAAAGGTTATTGAGGTCTTTTGGGAAGCAAGGAGAATCAGCGCCAGCATTGGCTGAGTTTACGACACTTCAGGGCAAGGGCGAGGGCAAGGACACGAAAAGAGGATCAGAAACCTTTGCCAAACTATTTCTTGATGAAAATGGGAAATGGGCCTCCTGCTCCTGTTTTTGGGTCGGGAAACAGACTGAATTTCTTGGAATCGAACCAACTTATTTTCCGAGTCTGGGTTGATGGGTCAAGATCAATATGACCCTTTTCCCCAGTTTCCATCATATTTACATCCTGCTTACCGGCAATCAAATTGGTGACTAACGTGTCATCTTCGAAGGTATAGGTACCAGAACTTTGGATGACCAAATAAGACTTGGTCGAGTCAATATTGAGGCTTGTGTATTCGGTGTAAGTTCCATCATCTTTAAAGCTGAAGGTGCGTTTGCCATGAACATCACCTTCCCTTGTACTTTCCCATATACCGACAACGGATGGTTTGCCACATCCACCAAGACAAGCAACGCTGACAAGAAGAAATGCGGTTAGTCGCATAATTGTCAGCTTAGCCGAAAAACAAATGCCAGTTGTTTTTTCAAAGTGGCGACCGAGTTAATCTAGTTCCGTGTTCTCCCGCTAACGATCTCGCCTCGAAGTGCGTGATCGGGTGGTTGACAACAATCTCGTAGACTCCGGCTTCGTCGAAGGTCAGGAAGTTGTCGATGAACACCCCGGTATCTCCGTCAACGGTGAGCATAAGGTCCACCACCGGCTGATCGATCTTGATCGAGAAGCGGTCGCCTTCGAACGGTTCATCGAATGTTTGATGCTCCAGGTTGTTACTACCCAGAATCAGGGTTGGAGAGGCGTAGTTCATCTCTTTCGGCTCGCCCATGAGGTGCCAAGCGTCGCCGTACGGTCCCCAGCCAAAGATGAGCGTATCGGGAACCGACAGACCAGTGAGGTCGATCTCGCCAATGACTTTTCGTTCCCCAGGGGAGCCTTCGAACCGGATTTCCCATTCCTTCAACTCCTCTCCAGTCGAAAGGTTTGTTGCCGTCACGGTAAAGAGCAGATGCTCCTCGTCGCCTTCGACTCGGTCATCGATGTAGTGAACGAGGATCTTCTCTTTCACTCGTTCAAACGAATAGAGACGTTGAGTATAGAGACGTCGGGCAATCTCGTGTGCTGCGGCTTTATACCGTCCACTGCTGTCAATAACCGCCCAGCTTTGGACTGGCCAGATGTCGTTTAACTGCCAAATGAGTGATCCTCGGCAATATGCAGTTCGGCGGAAGTGCTCGACGCCCATTCGCAACGCGTCGCGCTGGTTGAGTTGGGAGTAGTACGTCCAATCTTCGAGAGTTTCGCTCTTTGGATAGTGGAGTTCGACCAAGCCGGTGAACACGTCATATCCCTTTCGGGTTTTGTCATGCCATCGGACCGCGGCACCTTTCCAATCCCAATCTTCCTCATTCAGCGTTTCTTCCCAAAGGGCGATAGAACAAGCGGAAGCAAAACCGTATTCGCTACTGAATCGGGCGGTTGAGTCGAGGTAGTACTTCCAGTCACCACGGCCGTGCCAGGCATCCCAGTAGTGTGAATCACCGACCAAACCAGCATTACAATCCTTCTCGAGGTCCCCGCAAGGCGACGTGTGGATGTAGGATCGCTCCGGATCGAGTTCTTTGACTAATGCCGGATAGATGTTGTCGTAAAGATGCTCTCCGTACAAGCGAGGAGGGTGGGGATGTCCCATCCAATTCCACTTGCCTTGCCACATTGTGAGGTTCTCATTGTTTCCACACCAAAGCGCGAGACTTGCGCGGTGACGAAGCCGTTTGAGGTGAAAGGTTGCTTCGGTTTTGGCGACTTCCTGCCACTCGTCGGTGTCGGGATAGTAGGCACAGGCGTGCATGAAGTCTTGCCAGACCATGATTCCCAATTCGTCGCAGATGTCGTAAAAGTCATCGCTTTCATACATACCGCCTCCCCAAATTCGGAGCATGTTGCTACCGAGATCGTGAGCTTGGGAGAGCCTTTCTTCGTACCTCGCCCGTGTGATGGCAGCGGGGAACGAGTAGTCAGGGATCCAGTTAAAGCCCTTGGCGTAGACCTTGATTCCGTTGACTTCGAACTCGAATGATTCGCCGACCTCGTCCTTTTCTCGCAGGAGTTTGATCTCGCGGAAACCAACTTTGATCGACTTCCAGTCGTCTCGCCAATCGTTTTTTGGGTCGGATATTCCAACCGTAAGGACGGCAAGCGGTTGGTCGCCAATATCGGCTGGCCACCAAAGAGGTGGGTTCTCGATATGGAACTTGCCGTTAGCCGAGCTGAGGGCTTCGTCGCCGATGATGAGTTCGAAATCGAGCTCGCCTGGACCTTCGTGCTCGACATGCGCGGTCAGGATGACGCTGCCGTCGGGTTGCCAGTCTTGAGTTGCGCTGAGCGAGATGACCCGGCTAGCGTATTCGATGAGTCGAACGGGCCGCCAGACGCCACAAGAAACGAGTCGAGGACCCCAATCCCAGCCGTACATGCACTGGATTTTGCGAACAAAGGATCGCTCTTCAAATCGTTCGACGGCTTCGGGCATGCCTTGGGCTTTGAAGTAAGCCGCCATGCGATCGGCTCCGACGTTCAGGGCGGACTTGAAGTCAATTCGGAGTTCGTTCTCGCCACTCTTGAGGTGATTGATGACGTCGATTTCGAGTGGAACGAACATGTTGTCGTGTTCGGCTATTTGGGTTCCGTTGAGGGAAATGGTGCAGATGGTGTCGAGGCCGTCGAACATGAGGACGCGCTTGGGGGCGTCGGGGTCCGGTTCCCAGTCGAACTTGCAGCGGTACGACCAGTCGGTGGAATCCACCCATTGAGCGCCGATTTCGTTCATCCGCTCGTGAGGATTAGGGATGATGCCGTGCTCCATCAGATCAAGATGGATGTGACCGGGGACGGTCGCGCTCAGCCATTCGGAATTGGAATAGCCGATTGTCGCGTTTGGCTTATCGAGACGCGTTTCGATAAACTCCCATCCATCACTCAAGTAGGTACTAGAAACCATTGAAGCTTGAGTTTACCGGTGTATCACATTAAGAAGCTGTTGGTGTTCTTCGGTCTGGGAAGATGCCTTCACTTGGAGGCGGTCGTAACGACCGGGTCGCTCCGCTCCTAGGACTTTCATGTAGCCACAGTCTACTCAGGGGTCAAATTTCAAATTTCGCTTGGGCTCATTTTATTTGACACCCTGGCTACCTTCTATGATCCCTCCAGGATCAGCTTTGCAATATTTGGAACGTATCATTAACAACTTATACGACTTTGTATTTAACGGCTTTGGCAATAGTCCCCGAATAGGAATATTAGGTTTATTGGTGTACTGTATTAGCATGATGGCGGCACTTGCTCTGGCAGTTATTTTACAGACCGATCCAGTCAAAGCAGACATTGATCTGGCAGTTCGACTCTGGAAGGAGTTTAAGATGCCGATTCCGCCATCAACAGCATTGCCCAAAATGTCAATCGACGAGAAGGGAAAGGCACTCTTTCTTTTTGGGATGGTGGACTACCGCGGTGGCGGTAACTATGGACTCTATACGGGAAGTCACTACACTCTCTATGCAGGCTCTCAGACCTCGAAAGACGCTCTTGATGGATATGAGATTAACAGTTGGGATTTGAAGAAGCCGCTTCCTATTGGCTACCGGGTCGCTTCCTACAACTTGATTCGAACCAATGGCCGTTTTCATGAAAGCACCATGGTCTCTACGGCCGTTCAGTGCGCGTGCCTTGGAAACGAGAACGTGGCTCGGATGTTTCTGTCGAATTCCGCGAAAACCCTCCTCGGCTATCCATTTGACAATGAAATTGAACCTTGGACAGGTGCGCCTCTCAATAACTCACTCGCCGCGCACACTGCCTTCCTGATTTATTTAGGCTGCCTCAACGCCATCATTGACGGTCCGATTGACCGGCGAGCGATTCTGGAAAAGTTGATTGCCTTGGAGAAGTATCACTTAATAAAAAAAGGACCAGGCTCACCTTTTTCAAATGAGAAGTGGGACTTAAGAGACCGCATAAAGGACCTGCAAGCCACCGTCAACCAACCATCAGCGAATGGTAATCCTATCCAGGCAGCGGTGAACGATCTCATTAACGAGACGAAGTTCCCAAGTACAAGTCCCTATGACAATCGTTTCGAGCTTATTCCTCGATGCAAACAAATCTTAAGTTATGGAATGAAGGCGGTCCCGTACCTTGCTGCGGAGATCGATCAGCCTCGCCTTACGAGGGTCATGAGTCTTAACTTTGGGAACGGCTTAACTCGAATTGTGCCGGTCAAGGCGTTTGCCGTGGGACTGATTCGCAAGTTGTCCACCGATGAACTCTCGAATCGAGGAATCGATAAGAAGGATGTTGTCCTTGCTTGGTACAAAGGTAAGACTTCGGGCAAGATGGGCAACTACCTTCTGTCTTCGCTAATCGAACCCATCTGGCAAGCGAATGACTATAACTCAAGCGGGTGGCTGAAGCTCATTCGCGACTATCCCGAGTTGCTTCCCGCTGGCATCGAAAAACTGAGGGCCGCAAAGGTCGATGCGGATTGGGGATTCGTCGATCTCGCGAAGTCAAAACTCTCAAAGAAGAGGAAGCTCAAGCTGCTCATGCAAGCCTCTCGAGGGACTGATTTTCTCAGTCTGAAGAATACCGTGGCTGCTCTGCGTGCTGTCGATCCAGAATCTGCGGATACCCTGTTGGCGCGGTTTGTGAGAGCCTCTCCGGTTCAATTTGATGACGCGAGAGCAAGTATTTCTAGGTATATGCTCGACACGAACAATCCCACCATTTGGAAGGAGTTCACAGCAAAAGTACGTCTTGCATTGCCGGTCATGCGAATCGAGCTTTTGAGTAACTTATTCCGACCGTTCGACACCGAAGCCAAGGAGCCGGTACCGAAAGCCGCCATCCAACTGCTGCACGATTACTTCGACGACGCCACGGTACCGTCCGAATGGACTGGAAACGAGAAGTACAAGAAGTCATTCATGTGGTACGACCACGCTCCAACCTTTGGCGAGGTCGCCCTTGAATCTGCCGCCCGCCTTAAGGGGCTCATCGGAAAAGGCAAACCAACTCGTGACCAATGGCGTCAATTTCGAGAGAAGATTGAAGTGGACTTGATGAAACCTTAGCGGCTAACGACCTTCATCTCGTTCCAGTTTTCGCCGATTTTCAGGTCGACTTCGACTGGGACCTTCAACGGAAGCGAAGTTTCCATCAGACCACGGATTGGCGACAAGATGGTGTCTTCGCCATCCTTAAG